>WNGE01001593.1_pt1 | contig 53074 bp, 50 predicted proteins | sample 5400651 | NCBI WGS metagenome assembly WNGE01 (sample SAMN13153370, study PRJNA577476) | soil metagenome | isolation source: 60 cm soil or saprolite under grassland replicate 2 | place: USA:California | collected 2016-06-15 | reverse complement strand
GCTCTTGCCAGTCGATCCCTTTCCCTGGTGCGCTTCACGCTCAATGACTAAGACATTGGGGCAGCCGGCCTGCGCGAGGTGATAGGCCACGCTCGAGCCAACAATGCCGCTGCCTATAATTACTACGTCTGCTGTCTCAGCCATAGAGATTATTCGATATCACTCGAACCAAAGACGCGAACTGACACGAAATCTCGTTAGTGTTAGTTGGTGTGATTTCACTTCGTCCGATGCGCGTGGATCGTGTTTTGAGTCAGTCTTGTTTGCGGCCTAGCCGCAACCAAAAATAGTTCACGCAAAGACGCAAAGGGGCAAAGATGCAAAGAACACTCGAACGAAATGATTAAGGCTGGCGTCTTTGCTCCTTTGGGTCTTTGCGTAAAACTTCTTGCTCCGAAAACAAGATTCTGCACTCTTGTCACACAGAGACCGCAGAGGGGTAGTGAAATTAAGCCACTACCCCGAAATTGCTGACCTTTACGGCTTCGCCGTGTCTGTTTATCATACCGCAACTCTTTTCGCCGAACGTTTATTGCCCGGGTGAAACCTTTTATGAAAACCAAACCTGATTTCGACAGTATATTTGAAAAGCAATAAGAACGGAGGCCCCGTGAGCCCTGTAGAAAAATATCGGCGTTGGTTTGATTACGAGAAAGATAGTCACGCGAAAGTGTTGCAGTCTTTCGACTCTGTCCCGGAAGAAGCCCGCTTGAGTGAAGGAATGCAAAAGGCGGTGGATCTGATGGCCCACGTTGTTGCTGCCAGGATGATGTGGCTATCTCGCTTAGAAGTAATTACGGAAAAGGCAGAACTCTTTCCCCGGAATGCGAGTCTAACAGAGTTGCCATCTCTGATTGCCAGGATGGAAACAGCCTGGGAGAAATTCCTCGCTGATTTATCCGAAACCGAGTTGGTCCGCGTGTTTGAGTATCAAAGTTACGAAGGTTTACGTTTTCGCAATTCAATCGAAGACATCCTCACGCAGTTGTTTGGACACTCCTGGTATCATCGTGGACAGATTGCTTCTCTTGTGCGTTCGCTCGGAGGCCAGCCGGCGGTTACAGACTTTGTGTTCTGGACGAGAGAGCCGGTGTCGGCCGCTGAAGCTTAATCAATAATCGTTGCAGTCAACGGGGCACTCCATGACTAAAGCACTCCTGGCGCTGCTGCTCTGCAGTTTCCTGTGTCCTCCTTTGGCCCTTTCACAGAAGCGAACGCGGCCAAGACAAGAGGGCGTGCTACTGGAAAATCTTACCTGGATTGAGGCTGAGAAGATCCTCACATCTGAGACGGTGGTTGTTATTCCGTTGGGCGCGGCAGCCAAAGAACACGGTCCGCATCTAAAGCTCAAGAATGATTGGCTGATGGCAGAGTATCTAAAGGATCGAGTTCTGCGGAGCTCGGCTGTAGTCGTCGTTCCTACGATCAACTACAGTTTCTATCCAGCATTCGTCGAGTATCCGGGTTCCACTACTCTGCAACTTGAAACTGCGCGCAATATGGTGGTTGATCTTTGTCGTTCGCTCGCGCGTTATGGGCCGCGCCGCTTCTATGTCTTGAACACCGGCATCTCAACGATGAGAGCGTTGCGGGCAGCCGCAGACTTGTTGGGGCCCGACGGCATCTTGCTTCGATTTACAGATCTCCGAGTGGTCGATCCGGTTGCGAAAGCGATCAGTAAAGAAGAAGGTGGCACTCATGCTGACGAGATCGAGACGTCCATGATGTTGTACATGGCGCCGAAATCCGTCGACATGAGAAAAGCGGTGAAGGACTATCATGGAAACGCCCCGGGAGGATTAACCCGAAAGCCCGGAGGCAGCGGAGTATATTCTCCGACGGGCATCTGGGGAGATCCGACGCTCGCGACCAGGGAAAAGGGAAGAAGAGTAACGGAAGCATTGATCACGGAGATTCTGAAAGAGATCGAAGATTTGAGACAAACTCCCGTTTCAACGAGTACGGTGAGGTGAACCAGCAAATGCTCACTCCTCGATTGCCTTGGTTGATCATACGGTCTCTACTTCTTTGCGCGTTGGTGTTTGTGACATACGCGTCACCCCTGGCTCAGGAAACGCGCGCTGGAAAGACCGAAGTAATATTACTTGGTATTGGAACGCCCTACCCTGACCCGGCTGTCTCAGGGCCGGCCACTGCTGTAGTTGTAGGCGGTCGCGTCTTCCTTTTCGACGCCGGAGGCGGAGTGATGCGCCGTTTGAACGCAGCTGGTCTACCGATAAACGGGCCGGAAGCAGTCTTCATCACTCATCTGCACAGTGACCACACGTTAGGTTATGCTGATCTTATTTTGACGTCCTGGATTATGAGACGAGCGTCTCCGTTTCCAGTTTATGGTCCACCGGGGTTACGGCGCATGACTCAGCATTTACTCGCCGCGTATTCGGAAGATATTGCGATTCGAACACGTGGGCTGGAACGCGAAGTCGCGGGAGGCTATCGAGTCAGCGTCAATGAAATTCAGAGTGGAGTAGTCTATGAACGCGACGGAGTCCGTGTAACGGCGATTGCCGTTCCTCACGGCAGTTGGAAACAGGCTTTTGCTTATCGCATTGATACCCCTGATCGCTCGATTGTAGTCTCGGGCGATACTGCCCCGAGTGATAATTTGGTTAGAAAATCGCGCGGCGTTGATGTGCTGGTCCATGAGGTATATTCAGACACTCATCTGGCCCCGGAAGACCGACCGGGAGGTAATCTTTGGCCTCAGTACATGCGTGCGTTCCATACGTCTGACCGCGAACTCGGGTTGCTGGTGGGACGAATCAAACCCAAGTTGCTGATCTTGACTCACATTATCCGTATGGGTGCTACAGATGAAGAGATGCTCTCGGCTATCCGTGCCGGTGGATTCACGGGAACTGCAATCATGGGCAGAGAATTGGAGCGCTACTGAGATAGTCGTCATTAATAAGCATTCATTGTTCATCTTTCATTTGACGTCGATCAATTGTCATTTTATGAAACCTCGCGAAGAGTATCATGGCTGGAGTACAAAGGCCGGCGTTACCTTGCTTCATAAATGACAGATGATCAATGTCAAATCTCAAATGTCAAATGGAAAAGATCCCGGTCATCAGTAAAACCCACTACGAAGAATCCGTGACTGACGTACTCTGCCTCGGTCCTGATCCTATTGAAATACGAAGTTATAAGTGATCACGCCGGAGACTTTTACTGGTTGGTCGCCCAGCTTCGTTGGCGAGAAGCGGGCTTGGTAAGCCGCCTCTTGAGAAACCTGGCGAAATATCGGATGCCCGTCAACGGCTCGCGCTGAAATAACTTTTCCGGTTTCGTCGATCAGCACCTGAACACTGACTCTGCCTTGCAGACGCATCTGCTTTGCCATTGCAGGGTAAAGAGGTTTTGGTAGCGAAAGAGCGTCGCTGGTAATTACTCCCTTGCTGACTACAGTTGGTTTCGGCTTTTGCTCTGGGGGCGGGGGAGGCGTTACGACTTCTACAGTGGTCGTTGCAGGAGTGATCGCTCCACCGGAGCCTTCACGTCCAGATCCTGGCCCTCCAGTCAAATCAGCGTTCCTGTCTCGCCCTGTAATAAATGTGGTTACTCCATCGCGGATAGGCTGGTTCTTGTTTGGTATCGTAGAGACTTCTTTCGGCGGAACTTCTGGGCGATTTACGCTTGCCATTGCAGTTTCGCGCTCATCAGAGTTCCTCAGATTCCGGTTACTGCTGTTTGGTGAGGCTTCTGGCTGGCGGGCGGGTGCAGACGGTTGCGCTGGAAAATCCAGGGGAGACAGCATTGTGACCGTCTCCAGATTCTGGTCGTCCAGTCTCAAGTCATATGCATAAATACTCGCCACACCGGCAATCACGAACAGCAGCGCATAGCTGGCAGTGGTGAAGAGAAAGAACGACCCGCGGCGCTTCAGTTCGCTTCGGTGCGAACTGGATTCAATCAGATTATTAAACATCAAGTTCCTCCATTGCCGGTGCCATGCGGGTCGTAGGAGCTTCTCGAATCATTAGAACCCGAACGATCCTGGATTGTTCCCGCTAGCCGTCCCCCAACGTCCGGTGAACGCGTTTACGCAAACATTGTAGGGGTGTCACTCCGTGGGCAGCCCGTCTTCGGTGGCGCCGTCTTCGCTTTGAATCTAACGCTCGGCTTAAGATTTCCACTTGCAGGCGATTCAAGAGCTATAAAACGCAACGCTACTGCAAGCGAAGTTGTGAAATAGTCGATCGACATAGAGGTTGAATTGGACGCGCGGCGGGGTGCCCACGGAGTGGCACCCCTACAGATTTGAATAACACGTGTGGGCCGATCGTCACTGCTTTGGTTGAACTTTGATCTATTCTCAGGAGCTTTCCAGGGACAAAGTTCTAAGGAATGGACATTGGACATTGGCGATTGGAAATTCTAGGATTGCCACGCTCTCGCATTCGTTCCCCCAGGAGAAGATCCACCATGACGACCAGGGAAGCGTTCAAGGAAGAGCTCAATCCCTTTGAAATATCCAAGCAACAATTCAACATCGCGGCTGACTACTTACTACTCGATTCCTCACTACGTAGCGTATTGCAAACTCCAAAGCGCCAGTTGATCGTTTCGATCCCAGTCAAGATGGACGGCGGAGACGTGAAAGTGTTTGAGGGCTACCGTGTTCAGCACAACATCGCGCGTGGGCCAGCGAAAGGTGGCATTCGTTATCACCCCAACGTTACGCTTGATGAAGTTAAAGCTCTAGCCTCCTGGATGACGTGGAAGTGTGCGACGGTAGGTATTCCTTATGGTGGTGGCAAAGGCGGAGTGATCTGCGATCCTAAGAGTATGTCCCAGAACGAACTGGAACGACTCACTCGTCGTTACGCGTTTGAAATTGCCCCGATCATTGGTCCTGACCGCGACATTCCAGCCCCCGATGTTTACACCGATCAACAAACGATGGCCTGGATCATGGACACTATCTCAATGGTGCGTGGCCATACTGAACTCGGTGTCGTGACGGGTAAGCCAATCTCGCTCGGTGGTTCACAGGGACGGACTGAGGCAACCGCGCGCGGTTGCCTCTACGCATTGCGTGAGGCGTGCAGAGTTAAGGACATTCCGTTGAAAGGTGCGCGAGTGGCGGTCCATGGCTTCGGAAATGCCGGAGCGAACATTGCTCGTTTGGTTGCCGCTGACGGAGCACGCGTGGTAGCGGCAGGCGACTCAAAGTCTGGGATTTACGCCGAGAACGGGATTGATATCAAAGCAGCAATGGCTCATAAGGCGGCAACAACGTCGTTGGCGGGAACTCCCGGAACAAAAGAGATACCTGGTGACGACGTCCTGACAGTGGACTGCGACATACTGCTGCCGGCGGCTCTGGAGAATGCGATTACATTGGAGAACGTTGGTCGGGTGAAAGCCAGGATCATCAGCGAACTCGCTAATGGTCCGACTACTCCTGGAGCCGATCGAGTGTTGGCTGAGAACGACGTCCTGCTGATTCCCGACATCCTTGCGAACGCTGGCGGAGTTACGGTCAGTTATTACGAGTGGGTGCAGGACCAGTACTCCTTCTTCTGGTCTGAGAAGCAGATTAATGACACGCTGGAACAGACAATTCGCGCCGCATTCAAAGACGTACATGAAACGGCGCAGCGTTATGAAACCGACATGCGCACAGGCGCTTACATTCTCGCAGTCGATCGAGTGGCCGAAGCCACGAGGGTAAGGGGGATATTTCCATAAATATTAAAGTCTACGAAAAACCAACCTGCACGAAGTGTCGTGAGATGGATCGTTTTCTCAGAGACAGGGGCGTGTCGTTTGACAAGGTCAACTATTACATCGAACCTTTGAGCAAAAAGCAGCTCAAGGCTCTGATTAAGAAAATGAATATCTCGCCACGCGCGCTGTTACGTACGAGCGAGCCCATCTATCGCGAACTCGGTTTAGCAAAAGGCCAATTCACAGACGATCAGATCATCTCGTTGATGGTCGAGCACCCGGACCTCATGCAACGCCCGATTGTCGAACGAGGCGACCGCGCCGTCCTGGGTCGTCCCACTGAGAACGTGAAGGAATTGCTGTGATTATCTAAATGGGCCACAACTCCTTCCCATTCCAGGAGGGTCAACGGTTTTCCCGCCGTTTGAGTCTGTCGAAAAGAGGTTCTGACCTCTAACAAGAAGCCTTGAAGAAAACACCTGAAACAGTTTTTGTTTGCCAGAATTGCGGCCACCAGTCTCGCAAGTGGACGGGGAAGTGTCCCGAGTGTGGCGAGTGGAACTCACTCGTCGAAGAGCGCGCGAAAGTTAGCTCAAAGGGCGCCGGCCGGCTTGGCTTTAAGCTGCGCGAGGTCGAAGCCGTTCCTTATAACGAGATTGAGCCGCAGAACGATATTCGCGTCAGCTCGGGCGTCACAGAATTCGATCGCGTGCTTGGCGGCGGCATTGTTCCCGGAACAGTTGTGCTGATTGGCGGTGATCCGGGAATCGGTAAAAGCACTCTGTTATTGCAGGTGGCCGATAAACTCAGTCGGCAAAATAGTCCCGTGCTCTACGTTTCTGGCGAAGAATCGGAAAGGCAAATAAAACTGCGTGGCGAACGGCTAAAAGTTGAGGCGGACAATCTTTACATTCTGCCTGAAACCAATCTCGAGAACATTTTTCATGAAGTGGAACGCCTCAAACCGTCAGCCATCATCATTGACTCTATTCAGACCGTCTTCTCAGCTTTGATCGAGTCTGCTCCTGGATCAGTTTCGCAGGTAAGGGAAGTAGCTCACCAGCTTCTAATGCTGGCAAAAAATCGTACCATTCCCGTTTTCCTTATAGGTCATATCACCAAAGATGGATCAATTGCCGGCCCAAAGACACTGGAACACATTGTCGATACAGTCCTCTACTTCGAGGGCGAGCGGCACCACAATCATCGCATTGTCCGGGCCACGAAGAATCGCTTTGGTGCTGCTAATGAAGTCGGAGTGTTTGAGATGACTGGGTCTGGTTTGGTGCCGGTAGCGAACCCCTCGCAAATGTTCCTGCAGGAGAGGCCGGAAAACGTCGCGGGTTCCGTAGTCACTGCTTGCATGGAAGGGACGCGGCCATTGCTGGTCGAGATTCAGGCTCTGGTTTCCGGTACGAGGTACGGCACTGGCCGCCGAATGACCCAGGGCGTGGATCAGAATCGGGTCGCGCTGCTGATTGCGATGTTGGAGAAACGCACGGGCTTACAGTTGCTGGGCGATGATGTGTTCGTAAATATTGCTGGCGGGTTGGAAGTTGATGAGCCGGCAGCTGACCTTGGAGTAGTGGCGGCGATTGCCTCCAGTTTTAAGAACGTGCCCATTGATCCTCACACAGTTGTGTTCGGCGAGATTGGGTTAACCGGCGAAGTGCGCGGAACGATGCAACCGGCAGTGCGGGCGCGCGAAGCCCAGGCTCTGGGCTTTCAAAAGATTGTCATGCCTTCGTCAAACTCAGCAGGCCTTGAGCGTTTGCTGGGCGTGCGAGTGGCGGGTGTGCGTTCGGTGGAAGACGCAATGGCAGAACTGTTTTAGCCTGCGAGATTCACTTAAAATCCCAACACCTGCGTTTTTACTCACTCTTGGCAGTTAGTGGATTTGCAAATTCAGAAGCCCAGCTCTGTAGGTTGGATCTTCAAAAATCCTGCCACTCCGGTCGGCGGGATTTCTGATTTTTTACACAGTCTTGGCAGTTGGTGGATGGTTCAGATCCAACTGTTCACTTAGAAGGCCCATTTGCCGCGCCGATCTCCTTAAGACTGCGCTGTCGCAACTGGACGTTCAGACTAGCCAACTCTCTCTGCTTTAACCCAGACCACTTCTGCAATTGCTCATTCAACAGCGCGCGATAACTTTGAAAGGTAGCGGTAGCTTGTGCAGTAGGAGCCGTGTCTGAGCTGTCAACAGAGAGCAGCAGCGACAGCAACCCGTTATGAAGAGCCGACACGGTCGGCTCCGGGGCGGGCGGAAACTGCGGCGGACCACCAAGCAGGGAGATCACGGCGCCGTTCAAAGCCTTCGCGGCCTCAGTGATTTGTCTTAGCGACGGATCGTTCCCGGTCCTGGTCTGGAGATCGTTCAACTGATTGCGAACATTGCGTAGCTGTTCAACTACAGCGAAGCTTTCGCTCATGGCCGCAATAATCTGCATCTCAAGTGCGAGCTGTTGTTCGAGCGCCTGCGAGGAAAAGTTCACACGCGGATCCATCTTTAATTCTAATGGCGCGGTGTAGCTTCTACCGTTAACTGTGAGCTTCACCTGGTACCCTCGGGGCAGCGCCAGCGGGCCTTCCGGGAGCATGATTGCATCTTCACCGTAAGCGGCCGCAATGCTGTATCCATAGCGCAAAGCTGATGGTCTTGCGTATCGCAAGTTCCAGACAAAGCGATTCAGGCCGGCATTCTTCGAGAGAGGCGCAGCCGGCCGGAACCAGTAGGATGGAAACGGCTGAGTTTCATCGATCTTACCTGGCGGATCACTGCTGGAAACTCTTTGGACCAACTGGCCCGAAGAATCCAGGAGTTCTACAGTCACATCTCCCGCCGGAACAGATCTCAGGCTGTAATAAATGATTGCTCCTGCGGGAGGGTTCTTTCCGGCTGGTGTTTCGGGCGGCAGTGGAGTGTCGCTGCTCTGGTTCTTTCTCAACCGAATAGCCGTTGCGGGTTTGAAAAGATGTGCCTCTTCAATCGCGGTGCTCTTAGTTAACTCTCGCAAAGGCGTGATGTCGTCAAGTATCCAGAATGACCTACCATGTGTTCCAATTACCAGGTCGTTGTCTTTAATCACGAGATCGCGAACCGGCGACACCGGTAGATTCATCTGTAACGATTGCCAGAGTTCTCCATCGTCGAACGAGAGGTAAACCCCCATTTCGGTGGCTGCGAACAGCAGACCCTTCCGCACCGGATCCTCGCGCACAGCATGCACGTATGCGTTTCCCGTGATGCCAGCCGCTATCTTGGTCCAGGTCTTGCCAAAGTCATGTGTCCGATAGATGTAGGGCGCGATATCGTCCATTTGATGACGATCTATGGCTGCATAAGCCGTGCCGGCTTCAGAAGGTGAAGCGTCGATCATGCTGACCATGCTCCACGGCGGTAGTCCTTTAATGGAAACGTCTTGCCAGGTCTTACCCGCGTCGCGGGTGAGCTTAATCAGCCCATTGTCTGTTCCGATCCAAATCGTATTTGATTCGATGCGTGAAGGAGCAATCGTGTAAACAACGGCTTTGGCCTCTGCCTCATTCTCGTCCGGACGTAATGTGAGATCTTCGCTAAGTTTTTCCCAATGATTGCCCGCATCTTTGGTGGCGTAGAGAAACTGCGAGGCTTGATAAAGGGTGTACGGCGGCCGAGTTGAAAACGCGATCGGGGTGGTCCAGGGATGTCGTTCTCTCACTTTGGCGCCCACCTCAGCTAACGTTGGCGAAACGACTTGAACCTGTCCCGTCCTTCGGTCCCAGCGATAGAGCTCGCCACCGGTGCTCCCGCCGTAAACGATATCGGGGTTGGTTGGATCGGGAAGGATATAGCCGCTCTCTCCGGCGCCAATCGGATGCCAGTCGCGAAATGTGATCTGACCATAGTTGCTGCGACTGATCACAGCGGCAGTTCCGCTGTCTTGTTGAGCTCCGTAAACCCAGTAAGGAAAAGCGCTATCGACAGCGACGTGATAAAACTGCGCAGTTGGCTGGTTGTACCAACTGCTCCACGTAAGTCCGCCGTTTACCGTAACCAGCGTGCCCTGATCAACACCCGAAACCATCCGCTGGGGATTGTCCCTGTCGATCCAGAGCGAGTGGTAGTCGTCACCGCCGGGCGCGCCTCGCATCGCCGTAAATGTTTTGCCACCGTCTGTCGAGCGATACAGGGAAACATTAGAGACGTAGACCAAATCCGGGTTTTTTGGATCTACCCTGACTTCGCCGAAATACCATCCGCGACTAAGGATGCGCGGTTCAATGCTGATTTGTGTCCAACTTTGGCCAGCATCGTCTGACCGATAAAGACCACTTTCGTGCTCAGCATCGATTAAGGCAAAGACACGTCGTCCGCGCTGACCGGCCGCCACGTCAATTCCAATGCGGCCGAGTTTTCCTGTCGGCAGCCCGTGCCTGGACAACTCTTTCCAAGTCAACCCGCCATCGCTTGATTTATAAAGGCCTCCTCCTGGTCCAGTGATCGGTGCATAAGTGCTCCATGCGGGTCTTCGTGCATTCCACAGCGAAGCATAAACGGTGTTCGTGTTATCGGGATCAAAAGCCAGATCAATCGCCCCGGTGTTTTCGTCTTTGTATAAAACTTTGGTCCAGGTATTGCCGCCATTACTCGACCGAAAAACTCCACGCTCCTCGTTTGGGCCAAAGCCGTGACCCAGCGCCGCCACCAGCACGATTCTTGAATCTTTGGGATCGACCAGGACTCGGCCAATCTGTCGTGTATCTGGTAATCCCATGAAGGACCAGTTCTTCCCAGCGTCCGTCGACTTATAGAGCCCCGTACCGAACGAGATGTCCGAACGCATATCGGCCTCGCCTGTGCCCACGTAGATGATGTTCGGATCAGACTGAGCAACTGCTAGCGCCCCAATCGAGGCCACGGGCTGATCGTCAAAGATCGGTGTCCAGGTTCGGCCGGCGTCGATCGTTTTCCAAACGCCTCCGCCTACTGCGCCGAAATAAAAAGTGTTTGGTTGACCATGAACGCCGCTCACTGCGAGGACTCGACCGCCGCGGTGGGGGCCAATGCAACGCCATTGCAAGGCTGAGTAAAGAACTGGCGGAATAGAGGGCGAGTTCGTCTGCGCCTGCGATAGTGAAACTGATGTAAGAAAAGCTGAGACTAGAAGGAGAGTGACAGTCTGGACAATTTTCATCTAGGGCATTCCTTTTGAGTCAGTTCCGATGTTAGCATTGCGCTCCTCAAGTAATTGCCAATTGCCGATTGCCGATTGCTGATTGGAAGGCAATGACAATGACACATTCCACGCGGGCTTTGTACAGCCACTCTCGCTTAAGTAAGAATTTACGTAAAACCAGGCGCTCCAGCTAGGACAAAATCGGCAATCGGCAATTGGCAATCGAGTTACTATCTCGCATTTTTAAAGTGCCAAAAGTAAAGGAGTCCACCCGAATGTTCAAGACGTATCGTGCGTCTCATGTTATCGCAGTTCTCTGTGTCGTCTTCGGTTTCACCTTTTCTTTTTTGTCGGTTCAGGGGCAGCAAACACCAACGACGCCGGATCAATCGTCTGACCCACTGAAGGTTTTGCAATGGCGCTCCATTGGACCGTACCGGGGCGGCCGCGTCACCGCCGTCGCTGGTGTGCCCTCTCAGCCAATGGTTTTTTACTTTGGCGCGACCGGCGGAGGAGTTTGGAAGACAACAGATGGCGGCATCAACTGGGAACCAATCACTGACGGGTCCGTCTTTCGTACTGGATCGGTCGGCGCCATCGGCGTTTCTGATTCTGATCCGAACACGATCTATGTCGGCATGGGTGAATCGCCGATTCGTGGCAACGTTTCACACGGTGACGGTGTTTACAAATCCACGGACTCCGGCAAGACGTGGAAGCGTGTAGGATTGGAAGACACGCGACAGATCTCTCGGATTCGCGTTCATCCCAAAAACGCAGACGTAGTCTACGTGGCAGCTCTTGGACATACGTGGGGTCCTAATGAGCAGCGCGGCGTGTTTCGATCAAAAGATGGCGGCAAGACTTGGGAAAAAGTGCTGTATCGCAACGACAAGACTGGTGCCATTGATCTAATCCTGGATCCGACAAATCCAAACGTCATCTATGCTGGATTTTGGGAGGTCTACCGAAAGCCCTGGACCCTCGAGAGCGGTGGTCCAGGCTCTGGCATTTTCAAATCTACGGATGGCGGCGATACGTGGGCCGAGATCACTCGCAACGCCGGCTTGCCGCGTGCAACTGTTGGGATAATCGGCATCACGATCTCGCCTGCTAACCCCGAACGTTTATGGGCCATTGTGGAAGCGGAGGACGGTGGAATCTTTCGCTCGGAAAACGCGGGCCGGACCTGGACCAAAGTCAACGAAGAGCGACGGTTGCGGCAGCGAGCCTGGTATTACACACGTATCTACGCAGACCCCAGGAATGCTGATACTGTCTACGTCCTGAATACCGGTTTCTACAAATCTAACGATGGGGGCAAGACCTTCACGGGAATTTCGGTGCCGCACGGTGACAATCACGATCTGTGGATTGCGCCTGATGATCCGAACCGCATGATCGAAAGTAACGACGGCGGCGCGAACGTGTCATTCAACGGGGGCCGAAGCTGGACTGAGCAAGACCAAGCGACGGCCCAGTTTTATCGTGTCACCCTCGATAACGATTTCCCGTATCACGTTTACGGGGCCCAGCAGGACAATTCAACGGTGCGTATCGCCAGTCGTACCATGGGAGGGGGAATCACAACGAGCGACTGGTACGACGTGGGAGGAGGCGAATCTGGTTGGATCGCGCCATCGCCGAAGGACTCGCAGATTGTTTACGCTGGCTCATACGGCGGGCTTCTGACTCGCTACGATCGTCACACCGGCCAAAGACGCGACATAAATCCCTATCCAAACAATCCGATGGGATCAGGCGCAGACGTTCTAAAGTATCGATTCCAATGGAACTTTCCGATTGTCTTTTCACCTCACGATCCAAACACGCTTTATGCCGGAGCCAATGTCTTGTTCCGGTCGACCAACGAAGGGCAGAGTTGGGAAGCTATCAGTTCCGACTTGACGCGCAATGACAAATCAAAACAGGGCTCTTCCGGTGGTCCAATTACTAAAGACAACACCAGCGTCGAGTATTACGACACAATCTTCACGGTGATGGAGTCGCCGCTGCAGGCCGGAACCATCTGGAGCGGCTCCGACGATGGTCTGGTCTATGTCACGCGTGATGGGGGAAAAAGCTGGTCCAACGTTACGCCGCTTGCATCCATGATGCCTGAGTGGATTCAGATCAACTCCATCGAGGCTTCACCAAACGATCCGGCAACCGCATATGTTGCCGCGACAATGTACAAATGGGATAACAACAAACCTTATCTCTATAAAACGAGTGACTATGGGAAGTCGTGGAAGAAGATCACCAATGGCATTCCCGATAACGCTTTCACGCGCGTGATCCGCGAGGATCCAAACAAGCGAGGGTTGCTTTACGCGGGGACCGAGACTGGCCTGTATGTCTCGTTCGATGACGGAGAACACTGGCAGTCGATGCAGTTTAACCTCCCGATTGTCCCTATCACGGACCTGGCGATTCACAAACGTGAAAAGGATTTGGTTGCCGCCACCCAGGGTCGTTCGTTCTGGATCTTTGATGATCTGCCCATGTTGCATCAGTTCATGGATGCAGGTGGTTTCAGTGCGGCTCACGAAATGAAGTTGTTTCGACCTGAAGACTCGTACCGCATGGCCGGTGGCGGAGGTGTCCCGCTCGGTCCATCCGCGACGATAGGTAGAAATCCGCCCGGTGGCGTTGTGGTCTATTATTCGTTGAAGACGAAGCCAGCCAGCGAAGTGAGTCTCGAGTTCCTGGACGCCGGTGGCAAATCAATTAGAAAGTTTACGACGCGAATGCCCAGGAGCGGAGAGGCTGGCGGACCGACCGCAGAGGCAACACCAACGCCGGCCGCGGAGGAAGAATCATTTGGCGGCGGTGCGGGTGTTGCGAGAGTGTCCACAGACGTTGGCCTAAACCGATTCGTTTGGGATCTGCGCTATCCGGACGCGGTGCGTTTTCCGGGGATGATCCTGTGGGCCGGCGAGACTCGTGGCCCTCGTGCAGCGCCGGGGCAATATCAAGTGAAGCTTACGGTCGATGGAAAATCTCAGTCGGAAGTTTTTGAGTTGAAGCCGGACCCGCGCCTTGCGACGACGGCGGCCGACTATAACAAGCAGCTGGATCTTGCTTTGAAGATTCGCGACAAAGTCAGTGAAACGCACAATGCGATTGTGCAGATTCGCGACGTTCGTAAGCAGGTTGACGATCTACTCAAACGAGTCAAGGATCAACCGAGCTCTAAAGTCATCAACGAAGCAGGCACCGCCTTAAACAAAAGCTTGCTTGCAATCGAAGAAACGCTTTATCAAACGAAGAATCAAAGTAGTCAGGATCCGCTGAACTTCCCGATCCGCCTGAACAACAAACTCGCCGCACTTGCGGGGGTTGTTTCCGGGGGAGAATTCCCGCCGACGGATCAATCGTATGCTGTCTACGAAGAGCTTGCGGGACAGATCGACGCCCAGCTTCAACGGCTAACGCAGATGTTGAAAACGGACCTGCCGGCGTTCAATCAGTTGGTGAGGGAACAAAATATTCCCGCGGTGGTCGTGAAGCCGCCCACCACTGACGCCCCGCACCGTTAGTTACGGGCCCCTCTTTGGAGTGCGCTGCCCTGGCTGGCCTTGGCAGCGCTTTGGCCTGCGTTCGCCGCGGTCTACGCGGGCGAGGAATCGCTTCGCAGGCCAAACAGCTTGATTCGCAGTTGAGTGGTACGGAACAACAGGCCAAAGCGGCGCCGGGCCGCCGCACTCCAAAATTATCCTCATCTCCTACCACCATTGGCGCCCCGCAACCCTAGTTACAGGCCCCTCTTTGGGGTGCGCTGGCCTGGCTGGCCTGGCAGCGCTTTGGCCTGCGTTTCGCCGCGGTCTGCGCGGCGAGGAATCGCTTCGCAGGCCAAACAGCTTGATTCGCAGTTGAGTGGTACGGAACAACAGGCCAAAGCGGCGCCGGGCCAGCCGGGCCGCCGCACTGCTCCAAAGAGGGGGCGGCTTACTCTTTGTCGCGCTCTACCTCTTGATCCTCACGTTCCCTACGGCTCCAGTAGCAAATAAACTACGTTATAACTCTTCCGTGATACAACAGGGTTATTTTTCGGGAGTCATGTTCCCGAGGGGTTATAACGCCTGAGTCACACATAGAGGGCAGCGACTGATGGAGAGAACGCTCATTGACGATCGTGCGAGGATCGTCGAGGCTGGTAACCCACAGTCGCGATCTGTTGAAGTGGTCGTAAATGCGATGTCGGGCCTCGCCGGCAAAGCCGAAGTGCGCGCGGAATTGATCAGACTCTTCCTGGACGGGGGGCTTGAAGCGCAAATCTCGGTAGCTAAGGACGGCGCTCATCTCGTTGAACTGGCTCGTATCGCGGCCGAACGCAGCGATGTAGTTGTTGCGGGCGGTGGGGACGGGACGGTCAATACAATTGCCTCGGCCGTTATCGCCGAAGACAAGATCCTTGGTGTGTTTCCGCTCGGGACTCTCAACCATTTCGCCCGTGATCTCAACATTCCGTTGGACCTCGAAGCGGCCGTGCAGACTATTGTTTCCGGTTCCATCGCCAGGGTCGACGTTGGTGAAGTCAACGGCCGCGTGTTTCTAAACAATTCCAGTTTGGGTCTGTATCCGAGCATTGTTACAGAGCGGGAAAAACAGCAACGTCTGGGCCACGGTAAATGGCCCGCTTTTGCTTGGGCCGCGTTATCTGTTTTGCGCCGCTACCCATTCCTCGATGTTCGGCTAACAGCGGCTGGTAAAAAGATTAAGACTCGAACTCCGTTTGTTTTCATTGGCAACAACGAGTATGCAATGGAAGGTTTCAAGATTGGAGCGCGAACGTCCCTGGATGCTGGGGTCCTCAGCGTGTACGTTACATTCCGTATTGGCCGCTGGGGTCTAATTCGCCTCGCCCTTCGGGCCTTGCTTGGACGTCTGCGCAATGACAACGACTTCCTGTCACTAACTACTGATCAGGTTTGGATTGAGACTCGACGTAAGCGTTTGCGCGTCGCTTGTGACGGTGAAGTCGGTCTCATGAAATCACCACTTCATTATTGCGTGCTTCCTAGACGATTGCGTGTAATGGTTCCGCTAAGCGAAAACTTGTAGTCGCCAGATGCGCACGATTCTTCATCTGTCTGACCTCCACTTTGGTCGCGTGAATACGGCGCTGCTCAAACCGCTCCTCGAGAAAGTCGCGGGCATTAAACCTGATCTGGTGGCCGTCTCTGGAGACCTGACCCAACGTGCACGCTCACATGAATTCCAGGAGGCGCGCGCGTTCCTCGATGCCTTGCCAAAGCCGCAAATCGTTGTCCCTGGAAACCACGACGTTCCTCTTCACAACGTTTGGACGCGTTTCTTTCAGCCCCTGGATAAATATCGTCGTTACATCACCGATGACCTGCAGCCACTCTACGCCGATGAAGAAATCGTCGTGATTGGTGTCAATACTGCGCGTTCTTTGACAGTCAAAGGCGGCCGTATCAATGAACTCCAGGTCGATCGAGTCAAAGAGATACTATGTAGCTTCAGAGAAAATGTGATCAAGGCGATAGTTACGCATCATCCTTTTGATTTACCCGAAGGGTACGACGATCGTGACCTGGTTGGCCGGGCACGGTTGGCCATGAAAGGGCTCGCAGGTTGTGGAGCCGATCTCTTTCTCGCCGGTCACTTGCATGTCGCGCACACGGGACACACTGCCATTAGGTATCCGATTAAAGGCTACGCTGCATTGATTGTTCAGGCCGGAACCGCTACTTCCACCAGAGAGCGGGGTGAAGCGAACTCTTTCAATGTTGTGCGAATGCAGCGGACAGAGATTGAAGTCGAAAGGTATCAGTGGGTTGCTGCCAGTTCGATCTTTTCGCTCGCAACAACCGAAAGGTTTCGCCACACCAGTGAGGGCTGGTCGAGAGTTTAGGTCTGTTGATTGTGACAGGTGAATCCCATCGGAGAGGTCGACCTCAACTGAAGCGGTTTCTTCGGGCCCGTCTCTCACGAGAGGAGGTTCTCGGCCTGCATCTGACTTTGGGAACCGTAGGCCTGATTGCCGCAACCTGGCTCTTCGCTGTGATCGCCGAGGACGTCGTAAACAAGGAACAATTGTCGAGGTGGGACGTTGAAGTTAGCAACACGATTCACGCCCACGCGACGAGGGCTGTGACGATTGTGCTGCTGATCATTACCAATGTGCACTCGACCATCGGAGTGGTCGTCATTGCTTCAATCATAACTGTCTATTTCCTGCGACGACGGCTAAAGTATTGGGCCCTGGCTTTCGCACTCTCTGTTTACGGTGGAATGGTGTTGAACCTCATTCTTAAAGATATTTTCCAGCGAACTCGTCCACACTTTGACGATCCCATAGTAACCCTGACTAGTTACAGTTTTCCCAGCGGTCATACAATTGTGGCGACAACGCTCTACGGAGCGCTTTGCGCTTTCGTCATTTCGCGTGTCCGAGGTTGGCTCTGGCGTGTAGTAGCGATCTTAGTGGCGCTATTCATGATCGTGCTGGTTGGATTCAGTCGCATCTATCTTGGGGCACACTACCTCAGCGATGTTTTGGCGGCGATGGTTGAAGGTCTTTTTTGGCTATCACTCTGCCTTACCGGTGTTTATACGATGCGGCGTTGGAAAGAACTGAAACATAAATAGTCAATGACTAACTATAAGTTCATCGATGTGTGCCACACGATTCATCATGGCATGATCACCTACAAGGGATTGCCAGCGCCTGTTATTACCGACCACCTCAGTCGTGAGGACTCGCGTCGACATTACGAAGGCAGCACCCAGTTTCACATTGGCAAGATCGAAATGGTGGCGAATACGGGCACCTATATCGACAGTCCCTTTCATCGTTACGAGGACGGGAAAGACCTTTCAGAACTTGAACTCAGCTCAGTGGCCAACCTTGACGGCATTGTCGTACGTTGCGCTGAAGCCTCCCCACGGGCGATCACGTCAGCCGCGTTGCAACCGTTGGATCTAAAAAGGAAGGCAGTGATCTTCCATACTGGTTGGGATCGATATTGGCGCACAGAAAAGTATTTGGAGGGGACGCATCCCTTCTTGACTGCTGAGGCCGCAAACACTCTGGCGGATCGCGATGTTGCCCTCGTTGGGATTGATTCGTACAACATCGATGATACAGCCGACGGTCATCGTCCGGCGCACTCAATACTCCTGGCTCGAGGCATCCCGATTGTCGAGCATCTTTGTGGTCTGGCTGAACTCCCCGATTCGGGCTTTCGTTTCTTTGCTGTCCCAGTGAAGGTAAAACACTTCGGCACTTTTCCAGTGCGAGCATTTGCGATGGTGGCAATGGAATAGCAAGCGATTCACCCCGTAGGAGCCTGTCAAAAAAAGAGCTCTGGATATTTGGACCTGTTTCTACGGTGCAAGATGAATTCTAGTGATCGCGGCCTTTCTTTACCCCGGTAGGGGTGAGATGTTTATAGACGTGAACATCACAAAATACCGGGCGCCGTTCGGAGGAGCGGAACTCAACTACATCTTTAGCACTCAAGCATATTCCGCTCCTCCGATCGGCGCCGGAGGGGATTCGAGCCACGAACTATAAACACCTCACCCCTAACGGGGTAAGCCCTAACGGGGTGAAGTGCATTAATTCCTTCCGAACCAGCGACTGTCGAAATAAGAAGCTAACGAGATTGTGCTTTCGTCCAATCCTGATCAAAAGCAAGAATGCCCTTGCAAATGGGACGGACATCTGGCACTGAGGATTACCGATGAGATTATTCCTGTTATTGCTGGTGATCGCCATCCGGTGCGGTGTCGGGCCGGACGCGCCCGCGAATCAATTCATCAAGAAACCCTTGGCCTCCACTTACTCTTACCAGCAAAGACATCCAGTAACTCTCCACGGCCGAGTCGTTGACGCCCGCTCAGGCGAGCCGATGGCCAAGGTGAGGGTGATTGCCAATGGCCTCGATCAGGCTACAACCACCGATGACAAGGGAGCGTTCACGCTGGAAAACATGCTTCCGGGTCTGGTCGACCTTTACATCACGACGGTTAATTACGGACTCGTTAAGAAAACAATCAAGGTTAGCGAAGTAGAGAATCAGGAGTTTCTAATTGCACTGAACGAAGATGCTGCTGCTTTAACCGAACATGTCACAATTACACCGGATCCATATGAGACGAGTCAGACGAATGCCGTCTCGGAACAGACACTGAACAAGCGGGAACTGCAGGCCCTCTCGAGCATTCTGTTGGGCGATCCACTCCGCGCCGCTCAGGCACTGCCTGGCGCAGCCACCAACGATGATTTCCGCAGTGAATTTTCCGTGCGCGGAGCTGGCTTTGATCGAGTCGGGCTCTACCTCGACGGAGTATTAACGGATAATTTTGTACATACCATTGCGGGTGGCTATCCGGACACTGGTTCCTTGTCTGTTATCAATGCTGATACGGTGAATTCAGTTTCGCTGATGAGCGGCGCATTTCCTTCGAAGTTTGGCGATCGAACCGCAGCAATACTGAATATCGACTCAAGAGACGGCAATCGCGTAAAGCCGTCAGGTCGTGTTGCGGCAGCGCTGAGCGGTATCGCAGGAATGGTTGATGGTCCATTTGCTCATACGCGCGGCTCGTATTTGTTTGCGGCGAGAAAGAGTTACATCGGTTATTTGGTTCGCAGCATCAACGATCAGAATCACTTCACAAATAATCCACCCATTCTTAATTTCGCAGACGCCCAGGGGAAGGCGATCTATGATCTGACAAAGCGAAGCCAGATCGGCGTTTCAGTTATCTTTGGTGACTTTGATTACGATCGCAATCGTGACCGTGATCTGTTGTTTACCAATGCCGTATTTCGCGGAAACTCTCGCAATCTGCTCGTCAATACTCACTGGAGCTTCACGCCAAATCCGCGCATGTTCTGGCAAACTCGCCTCTTTGGCCTGCGGACGACCTTTAAGAATATCAACAATGACGAATTGATTCTTAACGATGGCACCAGGTCACAATTTGGCGGACGAAGCGATGTCAGCTTCCAGATCACGAAGGGTAATCGTTTGGAAGCGGGTCTTTACATCCGGCGTTTAAGAGTAGACAGCCTCAGTCAACGGTTCGGCTTTCTCACCGTGCCTTTCGATTTTGGCAGTTTTAATCGGACCGGAACTGAACAGGGTTACTACGCTCAGAACAGTTGGAGCGACGAGCGACATGGGATGGGATTGACTGGAGGTGCGCGAGTTGAACACAGTGGCGTAACTGGTCAGACGCTGCTCTCGCCACGGGCTTCTTTCAGCTGGTCCATTGCCAGGGATTGGAGAGTTCGTGCTGCTGCCGGTCGATATTATCAGTTTCCTGATTTTGAGCTAATGTTCGGGCGGCTCGGTAATCCCAATTTGCGGGCCGAGCGCTCGACCAATTACAACGCCGGTATCGAACGGGTGTTTGGCGATCGAATGCGCGTAATGGCCGAAATTTATGATCGTGAGGACGACAATCTTTTCTTCAGCCTTTCCGAACCCCGATTGGTCAATGGGATGGTAACGTTCGCCGAGTTTCCTTTCCGTAATGCGCTCAGTGGACATGGGCGAGGGATTGAATTGACCGTGCAACGGCGCAGTGCCAATAAAATTGCGGGTTGGTTTTCGTATGCTTACTCGCAAACTCGACTAACGGACCGCCAAAACGGATTGAGATTCACAAGTGACATAGACCAGCGTCATACGATTAATGCTTACGGCGGGTATCGCTTTAACGAAACGTGGAATCTTAGTGGCGAATGGCGCTACGGTAGTGGCCAACCCGTGCCGGGCTTCTTTCGTCAGTTGGGTCAAACATACTTCTTGTCCGATCAACGCAATGTGGCCAGACTTCCTTACTACAGTCGTGTGGACGTGAGGATCAGCAAGGCCTTTCTCTTTAAGAAGTGGAAACTGACGGTGAACGGCGAGGTACTTAACCTTTTGAATCGAATGAACCTGCGTTATGCGGGCTTTGATTTCTTTGATGCTCTGACCGGGCGCGTTTTCGGACAACTGGACCGTGTGTTGCCGATACTGCCGTCCGCAGGGGTCGTTTTAGAATTCTGACCGCCAGCTCAAAGCGGTTGGAAGAAGGATATAATATTAAGTTCAAAGGTTTTTGCGGCTGCGCTGGGCTTGACTGACCTAATTTCGCACGCTTGGCCATTCATTTCCTCGCAAAATGGGACGGCAAGTCGACGGTCCGTTTCGTACCCAATGAATTCCTTAATAAATTCCCAATGTATCAGCTGTTCGAATGAACATCCGTCCCTCGAGATTATGGCATTCACGTTGCTAACGTCTAGGTAATCGCCCGACTGCTTGGTTCTGTTGTTGGTGAACAGTCTTTCCAACTCTCTAGTAGATTAGGAGGATTAGTGATGCAGGTGGCCCATTTTGGTAGTGCCGCACAGTCTCGTTCCAAGCATGATTTCGCTCTGCAAGTTGGTCTGGAGCAGGAACAACCGATTTCTTCAAAACGTATGCTGAACCCCGGTCCTTCCAATCCTGATCTGCGGGCAAACGTAGAACGTCAGTTCATTCAAATGAACGATGTTCACGATCGCATTCGCGAAGAATTTCTGGGGACATCCCAGGAAAAGCCGACCCTTTATGCAGTCGGTGAGAGTTCAATGGGAGCGCATTCTGAGTAGAGGGATAAGGAGATATGACTAATGTTTCCGATTGGCGATGACGATAGTGGACGAAGAACAGTACCGGTGGTGACTTACGCGCTGATCCTGCTTAACGTTCTGTTCTTCTTTGTTGAGCTGAGTAGTGGCGATCCGTTCATTGAACAGTGGTCGGTTGTTCCGCGAAGGTTACTTGCAAATCCAGCTGGGGACTTTCCCACTGTCTTCACTTCAATGTTTATGCATGCGGGATGGGTGCACTTGCTGGGTAACATGCTTTACCTCTGGATCTTTGGAGATAATGTTGAAGATAATTTCGGGCACGTCAAGTTCCTGATCTTCTATCTGCTCTGCGGTATCGCGGCAACGTTCGCCCAGGTATTCATGAGCACGAATTCAACCGTGCCCAATCTGGGAGCATCAGGTGCAATTGCCGGCGTGCTTGGAGCTTACATCCTGCTGTTTCCAAGAGGGCAGGTACGAGTCCTCATGGGCCGAGGAGTAATACCGATGCCGGCGCTGGTTGTGATTGGCTTTTGGATTGTGCTGCAACTAGTCCTCGCACACCGCGGAAACTGGTGGGGTAGCGTACATGGCCCATATTGGGGGCTTCTTCACTGGCTTGATATTGACGTTTGTGCTTCGGACTACCGGCTCTGCTCAGACAACTGCATGAAGAGGAATTTGGAGTGCGCTGCCAGGCAGCGCTTTGGCCCTTTCTCTGCTACGAACTCCGAACTAAGGGCTGACGCAAAAATAAAGTCACAGACTGGGTTTAATCGAATAGTTCCACTTGGGGAGAATATCGTGAGGGTAGAGTCGTAGCAAGCGAAGTTGTTTCGCTGTAGGGATCGCCTCAGTTTGGTAGCGTCGTCGGTCCAAATAGGCGGAGACGGAAAGGCCGGTCTTGGTGGTGGTAGTGCGAATGAAATTGAGTATTTTCTGGTAGCTGTCCAACGGCTCGCCGGCCCAGTTTTTGGAGATTTCGGAGAACAGGCGATGCTCGATCGGATTCCACTTTGAGGTACCGGTGGGATAGTGAGCAACCGTGACAGTGAGGCGGAAAGGGTCGGCCAGTTGAGTCTGAAGTTCGGTCTTCCAGGTACGATAGCGACAGTTGTTGCTGCCACCGGTGTCGGCCAGGATCAGGAGTTGGCGTGAGCGAGGATAACGGAGGAGCCCTTCCCAGCGCCACCAGTGAGCGATGGAATGAACCGCAAAGGCAGGAGTGTCGTGGGAGACCCCGACCACAATAGAGCCACGGTTAGCGCGGGGGTCGTATATGCCATAAGGGATGGCGATGCCCCGAGCATCGGTGCGAAAGTCGTGGTCATAGACCAGACGGGGAGAGTGGTCCCAGCGGGTGCCGGGATTGCTGAAGTTTCCCACCAGTTCCCGCTTCTTGGAATCAACGCTGATGAGCGGTAGATGGCCGCGCTGAAAGCGGTGGCGCGCATCGCTGATGTAGTCGAACTGGAGATTGCGGTCGGCGCTGTAGTCGGTAGCGAGCTTCTTTTGGTTGACACGCAGCGAGTAGTCCATTTGGTGCAAGAGACGGGCGACAGTGTTGGGAGAGATATCAATGCCGTAATGCTGGCGAATCTCAGCCGCGATTTTGGCAGTGGTGCGATGGGACCACTTAAGGCCCGTAATCGGATCGCCAGCGGTGTCATATTCAAGCAGCTTGGCGATAGCAACGGTCACTTGGGGCGTTTTTTTTCCGTAAGCTTGCGGCCACCACCGGGACGGCGCAGCCTTCCCGCGGCCACTTCCTGATCGAGCAATTGTTGGCGGCCGCGGGCGACAGTGTGCGGATCCAGGCCCAGGAACTCAGCCAACAAGCTGTCGCCGCCATGACCGAGCCTGAGCGATTCCATGCCGGCGTACAAACGACGTTGGCGCTCATCGAGCAAGCTATAGAAGAGGACAATGGCTGTTTTGAGTTCATGGGGCGAGACCTGAAGCAGAGAGGGATCAGCCACGGCCAGCGGGACGGCTTGGGCTGTTCCGCGCGCGCGGAGCTGGTTTCGGCGGTTGGTTGGATTGGCGGAAGTGTAGAGGTAGTGGTGGGCCATCTCAGTGCGACTGAGGCGCTCCTGCTCGACCAGTTGCCGCAAAGGTTCCTGTACCTCGACGTGCAGGGCACGGGCCAACTCCTCAGCGAAGTAGCCGTTTGGCGAGCGCTCGACGAAGACTTCGACAGTGGCGAGCAAAGTGCCGTATCGAGAAAAGCAAACGGCCTCATAGGACCAGAGGCCGAGGTCATCGAAGCGGGCAATTGAGGGCAACGTGTAGTAACGGCCGCTGTGGCTGTAGCTGGAGAGATAGTCGAGCAGTTTAAGCTTGCGGAAGACGGTGAGGTCAGCGCTGGTGCCGAGAGCGTGCTTAAGCTCGGTGAGGGTGGCGATTTTGTGGCTCCGGAGAAAGCGTCGCAAGATGTTAGGGTCGAAGGTGGTAGGCCGCATTATCTCGCACACCGCGGAAACTGGTGGGGTAGCGTACATGGCCCATATTGGGGGCTTCTTCACTGGCTTGATATTGACGTTTGTGCTTCGGACTACCGGCTCTGCTCAGACAACTGCATGAAGAGGAATTTGGAGTGCGCTGGCCTGGCTGGCCTGGCAGCGTTTTGGCCCTTTCTCTGCTACGAACTCCGAACTAAGCAAATTACGATTTCTGCCGCGGAGGACAGGCCAAAGCGCTGCCAGGCCAGCGCACTCCAAATGTGGTTCACCCGCTCTATCAAAACCGGTGAGAGGGGCGGCCAATGTGGATGTGTGGCCCGGTCGCTGTTCCAGGTATGGCGGCGCGAAACGCTAAGAAGGGAATGCCGTTGTTTCGCAGAAAGTTGATCAGGGACTGGCCTTCGACTCCATCAGGGTGAAGCGAGATGTCCATTGCGTTGTGATGATCCAAGCGCCAGCGATCATGAATCGCCCCTTGTCCAAAGACGGCAATCGGCAGGGGTTTTTTAAAGGTATCCAGAAAGAATCGCTGAACCTTCCAAGCATCCGGCAAGCCCCAGCTTGCCGGGCCGTTATAACGAATATAGGCAGTCGTGGTTATTAGACTTCCTTTTCGCAGCGGCAGCTTTGCTAGCTGTATCCCGGCTTTGGCCTCAAGCAGCGTTTCGGCAATTTGCGAATCCGCAGTCGCCATTTCTCTACGTTTTTCATTCACTTTGTCCTTTGCATTCGCGACGGCGGCTTCGCTCTCGCCGAGTTGGATCTTGGAAATCAATCCCTGATTGTAAAGTTCATTGGCCTGGCGCGCCTGCTCTTCAGCTTTGCGAACACTCTGTTCGTAAATTGTGATCAGTTTTTCCAGACTTGCCTTGTACTCTTTTGTTTTATTGACGAAGTCTTCCCGCAGTTTTGCTAGTTCATTCGCCGGCTGATTCTTAGGCCCCGCAGCCTTTCTCTTTTGAGCGTTCGCGCCGACCAAAGAAAAGAGCAAAGTGAAGACTAGGAACGACATTGCCAATGATCGGCGTAGCCAGCCACAGGCGTGTCGCAAGCCCAAATACTTTGGAATTTCTGTCTCCCTTCCAGACATGGTTAATAACGACAGGTTACAGTCAATCAAGTTCAGAGTCTAACTGTCCGATTGTGCCTTCCATGGTTGGACCTTGCATTAGTAACAACTACAGCGTTTTGAAGTTGCCGCCAGATTGTAAGTCTCACGCTTACTGCTTTTCGTCAAGGAGTTAGCCCAGTTCAGCAACGAGCGCGAACCTCCGACCGGACAAGCCGGGTGGCATCCAAAAAGCTCTTTTCACGTCTCCTGTAGGCCCCAAAGCGTGAGTCTCTCCTGAGCAAGCCGGGGGATCATTCGAGCTTTCACACTTTATAAAGCCGAGGTGTCAATGAGATGACGAAGGCAAACCGCCCCAAACTGATTCTCAACTTGCGACTTTTTCCCAAATAGTGCATAGTAAACCACGGTTAATCCTTCTCTCGCGCATCGACGGTGATGCGCCCCGCGCAAGAAAGAACAACAGCGCCGGCGTTTTGGATAGTTCGAGAGCAGGCTGATTTCAACTTCAGAAGCCGCTCTTTAGAGCATCCGAACACGGCCCTTCGCTCCTACCGTTCGACCGAAGCCAATCCGATTCGCAGCTTCTTTCATTCCCACAAAGGGAAAGGTATATCTTCATGTCTATGAAACTTTACGTAGGAAATCTCTCGTTCCAAACTTCGAACGAAGAGTTGCAACAGCTATTTGCGCAGGCCGGCACGGTCGAATCAGCTAGCATTGTCGAGGACCGTGATACGGGCCGTTCGCGCGGCTTCGGGTTTGTCGAAATGTCGAGCAAAGAAGAAGGCGAAGCTGCCATTGCCCAGTTCAATGGCAAGGAAGTCAACGGACGCAGCCTCACGGTTAACGAAGCAAAGCCCCGCGAGAATCGCGGTGGTGGAGGCGGCGGTCGTGGCGGCTTTGGCGGCGGCGGTGGTCGCGGTGGCTACGGAGGCAATCGCGGCGGTGGCGGCGGTCGCAGCGGTGGTGGTGGCGGCTACGGCGGCGGCGGTGGCGGCGGCAATCGCGAACCACGTTGGTAATTAACCCGAGACTTCATCTGAGATCTTGAGATCTTAGATTTGAAGGACCTCTGGGCAAACTCAGCGAACTCTGCGTCTGGGCGGTGTGATCTGGCAAAAGCCATCCGCCGCCGAGGCGCAGGGAGCGTCGAGAAGTCAAAGGTAGAAACTAAAAGGAACTTATGAATTTTTCTCAACTGGGACTGGCGCCCGCTCAACTGCGGAGCTGTGAGTCTCTTGGATACATCAACCCGACACCAATTCAGCGACAGGCGATTCCTGTCATTCTCAGCGGCGAGGACCTGATCGGCTGTGCCGAAACCGGCACAGGTAAGACAGCCGCATTCTTGCTCCCCATCATTCAGAAGATCACGACTAAAGAAGCTAATAAGCGCGGCGTTCGCGTTTTGGTCCTCGCTCCGACTCGTGAGTTGGCAACTCAGATCGAAAAGAATTATGGAGAGCTCAATCCCCTGAAAGCCAATCGCAGCGTCATCGTCATTGGAGGCGCTAACATGAAACCACAAATGACGTTGCTGCGCCGGGGCGCGGCTGTGGTGATCGCGACACCGGGACGCCTGCTTGACCTTGTGGAGCGTCGAGCGATTGATCTTTCAGCTGTTGAAGTACTGGTATTGGACGAGGCGGACCGCATGCTCGATATGGGATTCCTGCCGGCAATTCGTCGTGTACTTTCACTCTTGCCAGACAAACGTCAAACTTTGCTGTTCTCAGCTACGATGTCCGAGGACATCGAACGCCTGGCTCGGAACACCATGAAAAACCCAAAGCTGATCGAAGTTAGCCCGCGTGGCACAGCTGCCCCGATGGTTGAGCAAACTGCATATCCGGTGGCATTGGAGTCGAAAACCGCATTGCTGCTCGACTTGCTCGAGCGCGAACGATTTGAGCGAGTGCTGGTTTTTACGCGCACTCGACGGGGAGCTGAACGTCTCTCACACATTCTGACGGCGCGGGAGCATAGCGTTAACCGCATCCACTCAGACCGTACACAGCCACAGCGTGAAGCAGCTCTCCTTGGCTTCAGAGATGGCCGTACTCGAGTGCTCGTTGCGACGGACATTGCTGCGCGGGGCTTGGACGTTGACGCCGTGTCGCACGTAATTAACTACGACGTGCCTGCGGTTCCAGAGGATTACATACATCGCATTGGACGTACTGGCCGGGCGGGCAATGAAGGTCGAGCGCTTACCCTTGTTACGCCTGTCGATGAGTCCTCGATGCGCGCAATTGAAAAATTGACTGGACAACCGGTAAAACGGGTAGTGCTGCCTGGATTTGGCGGCGTTAAGACCGCCGAGGTCTCCGCTAAGCCATTCGTGCGAGCAGCGCGCAACGCGGTGTTAACTCGGTCGTTTCGACCGAGGCGCGCAAGCAGATAGGTAATTGCCGATTGTGATTTAGTGCGTAACACGGTCGCGCATATCTTGAATCGCTTTGGCTATTTGGTTCAAATCGACAATCGGCAATATCCATTTCGGCAGTCACGTAAAGGAGCAAGCTATTGGCAAGAGATGATCTCGTTCCAGCAGAGGGCATAATTATTGATAAGCAGCCCAATGCTTTTTTTAAGGTTCAACTAGATAACAGCGAACACGTAGTGCTGGCAGCTATCTCGGGCAAGATGCGAAAGAATCGCATCCGCATCCTGGTAGGAGATCGAGTGAGCGTCGAAATGTCGCCATACGACCTGTCACGTGGTCGGATCACCTATCGGTTTAAATAGATCTGAATGCAGTCAGCGCGGTACTGCATTACGGGTTGTTGTTCTGCGCTCAGGCGTAGTATGGCGAGTTTCACAACCATTGGTACAACTAAGAGAAGGAGCAGCGATGGAGAATCAGGTAGATAGTGTCGTGACCGTAGACAAAATTGTGGCTATAGAAAAGCTGACGTTCGCAGTGGGAGAGCGTGTCGAGAAGTTTTGCGTCAAATGCGGCGAAGAGCGAGGGCATGTCATCTCATCTCTGAACAAGCGCGGCAAGATATCTAGGGTTCGCTGTCCGAAGTGCGAAACTCTTGGCACATTCAAAAGTGCTGCCATCACCGGCGCGGGTCGACAGGTGAAGCCTGGCGCTCCCTATGATCGCACCCGGGCATACCGAACGGGGCAAACGATGTTGCATCCGATATTCGGCGCTGGAGAAGTGATGGGCTTAATCGAGCCGCAAAAGATCGATGTTCTCTTCTCCGATCGAATGCGGCGGCTCATTCACAGTCAAGCAGCATAGGACCTCCGGACCACTCCGGCAGAGAGTCGTTTTACCCCGTGTCAAACTTTACTGATCGCGAAACTTGGCGTCATAGTCTTTCTCGCGGACTCGGCGCCGAGAAATTCGCCCTCTTTTTTCTCACATTTTCTCGCTTTGATTCTTAAGCCAAAATCGTAACGAACCGGCCGAAACTCTTATTAGTAAAAGGTTTTTGGTGACTGGCAGCTTCTCGCCGTGATAATATCGCGTGCATCATGCATGCCGATGTCATTATCATCCGGCTAATTTTCACTGGAATTCTGGTAGCAGCTGGGTACGTTCTTCGACCGGTCGGCGGCAACCCGTGGATCTCTGCCGCAGTTGGCGCGTTAATCGCCGTCTGCATCATATTGTTCGAGTTAAGAATTCGGCGGGCAACTCTCAAGACATTAATCGGAGCTGCTGTTGGCTCAATCATGGGAATCGTCGGAGCGTATCTGATCGGCTCGTTGATCAGCCGCCAGGAATCGATGGCCGTTGCACCCGAGGTCAAGACATTTACTACGCTGGCCCTGACTTTCTTCATGGCCTACGTGGGCCTGATGGTGGGTGCAGCAAAAGGCGACTATCTGGATCTCTCGGCGCTCGGTGGAATCTTTAGCGACAAAGCGTCGCGTCGCGATCTGAAGATCCTGGACACATCGGTCATCATTGACGGCCGCATCGCCGATGTTGCCGAAACCGGATTTCTGACTGGTTCACTGATCATTCCTCAATTCATCCTGCGTGAGCTACAGCAGGTGGCGGACTCGCCTGACTCGTCCAAACGTCAACGAGGTCGACGAGGTCTGGATATGCTTAACCGCCTGCAAAACAACAGTACTTTGGATATACAGATTGTGGAAACCGATTTTCCCTCTGTTCGCGAAGTCGACCTCAAACTGATTGAGCTCGGGAAACAACTCGACGCGGTCATCGTCACAAACGATTTCAACCTCAACAAAGTAGCGCAACTACGTGGCGTCAATGTACTGAACATCAACGAGCTTGCCAATGCGCTGAAACCCGTAGTGTTACCCGGGGAAGCGATGCGGGTCTTCATTTTGAAAGAAGGCAAAGAGTACAACCAGGGCGTGGCGTACCTTGATGATGGCACGATGGTTGTCGTGGACAACGCACGCCGCCTCATAGGTAAAAACGCCGACATTGCGGTCACCAGCGTGCTGCAAACGACTGCCGGGAAGATGATATTCGGCCGCCTTTGGGAAGATTCAGAAAATGGCAGCGCCAATGGTGAGCACCGCACTAACGGAACTACACGTCGCCAGCGAGACTCACGTAGCGCCCCCGCCCCCGTTCGGATCACAGATAGCGAGCCCATTACGGAGACCTGAAGACGTGATAAGTGACGAGTGACAAGTGACAGGAGAATGGCTGCTCTTTCTTGTCCCTGGTTACTCATCACTTTCACTTTCTTTATGAATGTTGCGATCATTGCCGCCGCCGGCCGAGGCACGAGGATGGCTGCCAATCGGCCGAAGCAGTTCCTCGAGCTTGCGGGAATTCCGATCATCTTCCATACGCTCAAACCATTCGAGCGATGTGACAGCATTCAAGAAATTATTGTGGTTTTGCAGGCGGAAGAATCTGCCGGCTTTCTTTCACTTGCCGGCAGGGCCGGCTTGGGAAATCTTATGCGAGTTGTGCCGGGCGGTGAGACGCGAGCCGAATCCGTGTCGCGAGCATTGTCGACAATTCAACCGGCCACCGCGGAAATCGTGGTTGTGCACGATGGTGTTCGTCCATTTGTAACGCCCGACGAGATCACACGCACTGTCGAGGCCGCGAAAATCGCCGGCGGGGCGCTCCTGGTGGCGCCAATGACGGATACCGTTAAGGAAGTGAGTGGGTCAGAGGTTGTTAGAACACTGGACCGAACCGTATTACGCCGCGCCTTAACACCTCAGTGCTTTCGCTATGATTTATTGCGTCGGGCTTATGAAGGGGCCGATCTTCACGATCCGGCGTTAACCGATGACAGTTTTCTCGTGGAGCAAATTGGCATTAAGGTTACGGCGATCGAAGGCAGCTCACGCAATATCAAAATAACGAGAATGGAAGATCTAGTCGTGGCGAAAGCGTTGCTTCAAGAATGGTCTTAGGACTTTGGGGCTTTGGACTTAGGTCTTTGGTCTTGGATCTTTTGGTTCTAACTAAGGCTGCTCCCAGATAGAATTCCAAGGCGTAAGACCATAAGACCTAAGGCCAAAGGTCCAAGACCAAAGACCTAAGGCCTAAGCTAAGACCAAAGACCTAAGGCCTAAGACCAAAGACCTATTCATGTTTAGAATCGGCATCGGCAGTGATACTCACCGCCTGGTTGAGGGACGGCCACTAATTCTTGGCGGAGTACCGGTCGCCTCCGAGCGTGGAGCGGAAGGTCATTCCGACGCGGATGCTCTGTCTCACGCAATTGCCGATGCCATCCTTGGCGCCCTTTGCGAAGGAGACCTGGGCGTTCACTTTCCGGATACTAACCCTCAATGGGAAGATGTTGACAGTCTCGAGCTGTTATCGCGCGTGATTTGGCTGGCGCATGAGAGAGGTCTATTTGTAGTTAATATGGATGCGACTGTATTGCTGGAGTCACCTAAGCTCAGACCTTACGTGCAATTGATGCGCGAGAAGATCGCGGAGGTTCTCGGAGCCGAATTAGGCTGTGTGAGCGTCAAGGCGAAGACCGGAGAAGGACTGGACGCGGTGGGCCAAGGCTTAGCCGTGACAGCTCAGGCCGTAGTGCTGCTGGCGAATAACTGAGACATTGTATTGAGACCCCAGGACGTTATCAGAAAAAAACGAGACGGCGAAGAGCTTTCGCGTCAAGAGATAGATTTTTTCATCGACGGCGTCACGCATGGCGGCGTTGCTGATTATCAAATCAGCGCTCTGCTAATGGCCATTTACCTCAATGGCATGAATGAAGCCGAGCAACAGGCGCTGACAGAGGCGATGCTACAGTCGGGCAGCACTCTTGATTTCTCGAGTATTCCCAAACCAAAAGCAGATAAGCATTCAACAGGCGGAGTCGGTGACAAGACTTCGCTCTTAATTGCGCCGCTGGTTGCTTCTTGTGGTGCCTGTGTACCGATGATCTCGGGTCGCGGGCTGGGCCATACGGGCGGGACGCTCGATAAGCTCGAGTCCATTCCCGGGTACCGTGTGGACCTCTCCACGAAAGAGTTTCGACGCGTGCTTGAACGTGTCGGCTACGCGATGGCCGGGCAGACAGCCGAGCTCGCACCTGCCGATAAGAAGATGTATGCGCTTCGGGATGCGACCGCAACGGTAGAAGCGATTCCGTTGATCGTGGCTTCGATAATCTCCAAGAAGGGAGCGGCTGGCCTTGACGCCATGGTCATCGATGTCAAAGTTGGATCAGGTGCCTTCATGCGGAGCGAATCGAGTGCGAGAGAATTGGCTCATGCGCTAGTGAGAACGGGAAACTCCTGTGGCATTCACTCGCGAGCGCTTCTGACGGACATGAATCAACCCCTCGGTCGCGCGGTCGGGAATTCGGTGGAAGTTAAGGAATGCATCGACATCATGCGAGGGCAGGTCGAGGAAGGCACGCGTCCCGTTCTGGATCTTTCGCTCGAATTATCTGCGCACATGCTCGTCCTTTCTCACCTGGACGAGACCCTCGAATCGGCCCGCGAGCGCCTTACGGAACGCCTGGACTCAGGCGCTGTCCTCGAGTGTTTTCGACGAAACGTAGAGGCTCAGGGCGGTGACAGTCGAGTATGCGACGATCCCGCCACGGTGCTTCCTTTGGTCAAGGAATCGCTTGCTGTAGAATCCGCGCGCACCGGTTTCATTACTGCTGTCGCCACGACCGAGATTGGGCACGCAATCGCAGCCATCGGCGGTGGCCGAGTGCGCATCGAAGACGGTATCGACCCAACTGTGGGATTCATCGCAGCTGCAAAGATTGGCGATCGTGTAGAGACTGGCGCGGAGCTGGGCGTTGTTTTTAGTAAGGATAAGGCGAAAGCGCGCGAAGCAGCGGAGCGAATTCGAGCCGCTTATGAAATTGGGGATGCGCCCTCCGAGCAGCGTAGTTTTATTAAGGAGGTAGTAAACGAATGAAATACGAATTCTTGTCGTTGTTTCTGGTGTTATGCCTTTTTTCATTTCTAACTTCGGGGTGCGATACCGCAAGTTATGGTGCTGAGGACAAGTCGAAGGTACATGTTGGGATAGTTTTCGATATTGGTGGAAAAGACGACCGCTCGTTCAATGCCGCCGCGTGGGCCGGAGTGAAATGTGCGGAAACCGGAAAATGGCCCAACGGCGAGAGTTGCGGCAAGCCAGCGCTCGGCATAGTGCTGCGCGATATCGAGCCCGGCAACCCGACATCGATCGAACCGGCCATGCGGGCCTTTGCTGAGCGTAGCTATGACTTGATCATTGGCGTTGGTTTCGCACAAGCGCCCATCATGGAGCAGGTAGCGAAGGATTATCCGCGCATCCAGTTTGCGATTATCGATGGTGTTAGTGAGCTACCTAACGTCGCGTCGCTTGTTTTCAAAGAGCATGAAGGTTCATACCTCGTGGGCATGCTCGCCGCCAAGACGACAAAGACCGGCACTATTGGCTTTCTCGGCGGCATGGATATCGGATTAATCCATCGCTTCGAAACCGGTTACGAAGAAGGTGCGCGCTCGGTGAATCCGAATATCCACGTGATTCAAAACTACGTGGGCGTAACCGACGGCGCATGGAACAATCCGGGCAAGGGGAAAGAGATTGCCCTGGCGCAGATTAGCAAAGGTGCCGATGTGATCTTTACTGCCGCCGGTAACTCCGGTTTGGGTGCCTTTGATGCAGTTGAGCAACAAGGCAAACAAAACGGTCGCGCCACGCATTTCGTAATCGGCGTGGATTCAAATCAGAACATGGTCAAGCCGGGCTTTGTCCTAACCAGCATGGTAAAGCGCGTTGATAACGTCGTATATCAGATAGTCGAAGACGACGTGACCCATCGGTTTTCACCCGGTCTGCATGTCTTTGGCCTGGATAAGGAAGGGGTGGGCTACGCAATGGATCAGTTCAACAAGGACCTGATTACTGCAGAAACCATCAAGCAGGCCGAAGAAGCAAAGCAGAAGATCATCCAAGGGGACATCAAGGTGACGGATGCGATGTTGAAATAGCTGTCAGTAGTTAGTGGTCAGTAGTCAGTGGTCGATCTTCCGTTTCAGTCATTCTAATGTCCCTCGGGCTTCGGGGCGGCATCATGCGCAGGCTGAACGAAGAGAGGCATGCGACAGCAACATATATGGACGGTTTGTAAGTAACTAACCCAGCGAAATGATGGCTCCTACTACATTGACCGTCGCAAGAGGAGTTGCCTTACTTCTTCTGTTCTGAGCAGCTCTTGCCGGAGATTTCTTCAATTACTACCAGCCTTTGAGGTGGGTCTCTTTGTCATTGGAGTGTGGGGACTTCATAGATCCGTCAATACGCAAGAGCAATTATCGCTGCGGGTGCCCCTCCACTGGGCCTTAACGGTGCTCTTTCAATCCATCCATACCATTTGGATTCGCAGCGAGTCCTGGTGTGTGCCTCATTGTGGGTTGGGTGCTGTTGGTCTATTGGACTCCTGGATTCAGAGCCGTACACCCGTACACCCAGTTCTCCTTGTCAGAAACCGTTAGCAACGAGTAGTCTTTAAGTGTGGCGACAATCAAAGAAATCTTCCATGATGCGGTGGCCCTCCCTCCTGAAGTTCGCGTTGAACTCACCGAACGACTAATTGCCAGCTTGGCGGAGGATATTTCTCCAGAAATTGCTAGCTCGCAGCTCGCGGAAGTGCGCCGGCGCATTGCTCAAGTGGAGTCGGGAGAGGTGGCGCTTATTCCTGGTGATGAGGCCCTGGCGCGAGTCCGACACCTACTTGTTGAGCACCTACCATCGAGGTAGGAGGTGGCGAGCTATTGCTTTCACCCAGAGGCCGCGGATGAGTACTTGGAGATCACGCGCTACTACTTGGACCATGCGTCTCCTCTAATCGCTGCAGCGTTCGTCGCGGAGATCGAAGCTGCCATAGAGACTATGCTCGCCTCGCCCGCAGTTTGGCCTGTGGTTGAAGAGCCTCAGGTGCGACGGTACTTGCTCAAACGATTTCCATATTCGCTTTACTTTCAATGGGAGTCGGAGGGAGACCGAGTTGCTATCTATGCCGTGATGCACTTTCGAAGGCGACCTGGTCGCTGGCGTCATCGTCTCTCCCTACCAGAGACGATAATCTGAAGGTGACGTTCTTGAATCTACGCTTAGGCTTGTTCCCTCTCATCGCAATTTTCTCCTGGATGGCCTCCCTGCCGCTCCGGACGAAGGTAATAGTTATGAGTGACCACGATCAAGAGAGTCAGAGCCGCTGGCTAGAGGCGATTGGGCATCGTATCGCCGAATTGAAGGAAGGGATCGGTGCTACAACCCAGCGGTTCGAACGGATAGCTGCCATAAAAGACGAACTGGAATCCATTCGAAAGAGCATCTGGGAACGCAATCGCTTTTGGGCCAACCGAGACAAGTTGAAAGAGATTCAGGTCCAATTTGAGTCACTGGATTAACTCGGGATACGGAATTGGCTGCCAAACAATCATTGATAAATTGATCAGTCAGATCAGGTATTAGATCACGCGTCTCTCTTGTGATCATTCGAACTCAACTTCCATCGGTGCGACATTGGCAAGCTGATCGACGGCCGCAACGATTCTACGTGTCTTTCTGCCTCTTAATGTCCGGTCTGCAGGACTCTCTGATCGGGCGGAAGGAACGCAGCGGAGAGAATTTGAACTGGTCTGCCCCCTGTTCGTACTACTCACTTGTGCACGTCGGTCGGTTGGTCTCGTTTCTGGCGCTTGGAGACTACCCCACGTCCCACGCTGAACTCCGAAAACTAATGTCTGGCTCTGCAGATCGGCACAGACGGCAACCTAGTGACTTTCCATTTGACTGGCTGCGTGACTTTATCCAACCTGTTCGGTCGGCTACCACTGTTCCGCTGACCAGCCTGTTGGACCTTCGATCCTGTATTCTGGAGTACTTGAACGAGATCGCGGTTCCAAACGGCGGCAGTCGTCTTGAGGACTTTGGTCGTATATTTCGAAGTGCGGCTCCACTCCGAAATGCAAGAACCTTAGTAAATCCTTGGTGGCTGCAACTTTTGAAAAGGCGAAACCTGCGTTTTTGCCGGAACCTACATTTGGGAGTAGTTCTCGGTTGGAACAATTTCGCGCGGGATACAGTCGGCAAACAGTTGGTTCGATCTGCGGATAGTGTCGGAGCAAACATCGCAGAGGGAGCCGGACGCGGCCGCTTCTTAGACAATCGCCGCTTTGTCAGGATGTCACGAGGATCGCTCAATGAGACATAGCATTGGCTTCGTCGGCCTTCAAAAGTAACCTTCTAACTAAGAGACAGATTGAAAGCTTAAAGAGAGTAATTGACGAGCTTGGTCCAACACTGAATGCCTATTTGAACTCAATCGGTGACGGTTCGGCTCGAAAGAGCGGCGTTAAATGAGGCTCACACCCGCAAAGACGACTGACCACTGACAACGATCGAATGCTTGAGCTACGTAACATAACAAAACGCTTCGGTGACGTAATCGCTAACGATCACGTGAATATCAAGGTCGAGGCGGGTACGATTCACGCGATAGTCGGTGAAAATGGTGCCGGAAAATCTACGGCGATGCGTATCGCGTATGGATTTTATAGGGCCGATAGCGGTGAGATTTTGGTTGATGGCCAGGTGCGCGATATCAAGTCGCCGCATGATGCCATTGCTCTTGGCATCGGGATGGTTCATCAGCATTTCATGCTGATCGATACTATGACAGTCGCTGAAAACATCGTCCTCGGCGCAGAGCCAGGCAGCCCTCGGGCATTAGACCTCGGAGCCGCGGCGACTCAGATTCGCCACCTCTCCGAGGAGTTTAAGCTCGCCGTTAATCCCAACGTGGTCATCGAACATCTTTCTGTAGGACAGCAACAACGAGTCGAATTACTAAAGGCTCTATATCGGCACGCCCGCCTGCTAATACTCGATGAGCCGACAGCCGTACTCACGCCTCTCGAGGTAGAAGAGTTTTTCGCGATCCTTCGACGGATGCGCGCACAAGGTAAGACCGTCATCATAATCACTCACAAGCTTTCTGAAGTACTGGCTGTTTCCGACGAGGTCACTGTGATGCGTGACGGCAAAGTAGTCGGACGCTTAAAGACCAAAGAGACAAATGCTGCAGAACTGGCGCGTTTGATGGTCGGCCGTGAAGTGCTCCTGCGCGTCGAAAAACCGGAGCCACATGTCGGGACTATTGCTCTGACTGTTAAGACTTTGTCGGTCACGAGTACGGAAGGTGCTAAGCGAGTCGATTCCGTTTCTTTTGAAGTGCGTCGCGGGGAGATTGTCGGCGTCGCTGGTGTTGAGGGTAACGGTCAGACTGAGCTGATCGAAGCGCTTGCCGGTTTGACGGAGCCGTCGCAGCTTTCGGGTGAGATTACATTCGAAGATCATGACATCACTCGCCGCAGTGCCCGATTGCGGCGCGAGATTGGGATCGCACATATTCCGGAAAATCGCCATCGCCGTGGCTTACTGCTGGATTTCAGCCTTGCGGAGAACTCAATCCTCGGAGTCCACTATCGCAAGCCCATCGTTGCCTATGCTGGAAATTCTTTTTTGGATTACGAGGCAATCCAGGACCGGGCGCAAGAGATAATCACTGAATTTGACGTTCGCCCAGCGAACTCCACTCTGCCGGCGCGAACGCTATCAGGAGGAAATCAGCAGAAGCTGATTATTGGACGCGAGTTTAAGGTGGAGCCTCGGCTGTTATTGGTATCTCAACCGACCCGAGGAGTTGACATCGGCGCCATCGAGTTCATTCATCGCAAATTGGTGGCGCTCCGGGACTCTGGGTGCGCCGTATTGTTGGTGTCTGCTGAATTGGAGGAAGTAACCAGTCTTTCAGATCGATTGCTGGTGATTCATCAAGGACGGATCGTCGGCGAGGTCGATCCCAAAGTTGCCACAGTTGAAGAAATTGGGTTGCTCATGACACGAGGGCACTGAAGCGATTTTCGATTTTGATTTCAGAGTTTTGATTTGAGATTTCAGAATTTGGCAGGTAATAGGAAGTATCAATCGAATCTAAAATCAAAAATCGGTAATCAAAAATTCTATGAACCTGCTGCGCGAACTGCTTTTTCCCTTCATCGCCGTCCTTGCCGCGTTCGTCGTCGGTGGCATTCTGGTTTTGATAATCGGCGACAATCCAATCCAAACCTATGCGTTAATGTTCGGGAGCGCACTCTCCTGGCCCGACGGCATCGGTTACACACTGTTCTATGCGACGCCGTTGATCTTCACCGGATTGGCCGTGCTGGTGGCGTTTCGCTGCGGCTTACTCAACATTGGCGCGGAAGGCCAGCTTTACGTGGCTGCTTTTGCGACTGCCTGGGTCGGTATTACCCTCGCGCAGGCGTCATCATGGATCCTGATTCCGTTCTGCTTTATCGCTGCGATTCTCGCGGGAGGAGTCTGGGGAGCCATACCCGGCATTTTGAAGGCGCGCTTCGGTTCGCATGAAGTTATCAATACGATCATGTTGAACTTCATTGCAGTCGCCCTCATCAGTTATCTCACGCAATATCATTACCGAATTCCCGGCGATCCAATCATGGAAACCGCGCCGATCGGAACCAGTGCGCACATTGCCAGGCTCGGCAAATTCATACCTGGTCTTCCCGAACGTATTCCCGTTAATATTGCATTTCTGTTGGCGTTGCTCTGTTGTTTTCTCGTTTACCTATTTCTGTGGCGGACAAAGTGGGGCTACGAACTGCGCGCCACCGGCAGCAATGCGACAGCAGCTGAGTATGGGGGCATTTCGATTCGTAAGCAGATCGTACTTGCCATGACCGTCTCTGGCGCCTTGGCGGGCATGGTTGGCATCAATGAAGTACTCGGTTACCGCCATCGATACTACGACGGATTCTCCGACAACTATGGTTTCACCGGAATTGCGGTGGCCTTGTTGGGCCGAAATCATCCAGTCGGCGTCTTGATTTCTGCTTTTCTCTTCGCAATCCTACAGCGGGGCGGCATTCCTGTTGATGCCTTCACTGAACACGTAACCAAAGACATCGTGCAGGTTTTGCAGGCCACCATAATTCTATTTGTAGCCTGCGAGGCTTTCTTTGGCGAGACATTCCAGAAGCTCGGAGTGTTCAAGCGATCGAGAGTATGAAGCGATGAGAGAGATTTTCACCATATCATTGATCTGGTCGACGATTCGGGTTTCGACTCCACTAATCCTCGCGGCGCTTGGGGGAATGTTTTCAGAACGTTCCGGCGTCATCAACATAGCACTCGAGGGCATGATGCTTGCGGGTGCGTTCACGGCTGCGGCAGTCACTTACACCACGAGCAACCCATTTGTCGGACTGCTAGCGGGAATGGCGGCGGGATTAGTTATCGCCCTTATTCACGCAGTGGCCTGCATTCGTTTCAAAGCCGATCAGGTTGTCACGGGAACCGCAATCAACATCTTGATGCTAGGCATGCCCGCTTTTCTAGGTGGCGCTTTTTTTCTGTCTTCGGGTGCAACACCGCAAATCGCCAAAGAACATCTGATCCCGTGGACGCCAATCTTCATAGCCTTTGCGATTGTGCCGATTGCCTGGTACGTCCTCTACAAAACTCCGTTTGGTCTAAGGTTGCGATCAGTTGGAGAAAATCCCGAGGCTGCAGATGCCGCTGGCGTCCCCGTGGCACAGATGAGGTATTGGGGAGTACTTTTGTCCGGTGTGCTGGCCGGGATAGGAGGAGCATATCTATCAATTGGTCAGTCATCATTGTTTACTCGCAACATGACATCGGGCAGAGGATTCATAGCCCTGGCTGCTCTTATATTCGGCAAGTGGCGCCCGGTACAGACAATGCTTGCGTGCCTGCTGTTCGGTTTTACCGAGGCCATCTCGTATCAGATGCAGGGCGTTGTGAAGTTGCCGTCGGGTGATGATATTCCAGTGCAATTCATTCAGATGGTGCCTTACCTGCTGACGATAATCGTGCTTGCAGGCTTCATTGGCTCGTCGCGCCCCCCGCGTGCCCTGGGTATTCCTTATCAAAAGGAGAAGTAAAATCTGAGTTGCTTCACCCCGTTAGGGGTGAGATGTTTATAGTTCGTGGCTCGGAATCCCCTCCGGCGCCGTTCGGAGGAGCGGAATGTACCTGAGTGCTCAAGAGTAGTTGACTTTCGCTCCTCCGAACGGCGCACGGCACTTTGTGATGTTCAGGTCTATAAACATCTCACCCCCTAACACGGTGAAGAGCTCTGGAACACTTGAGTTATTGCAACAGACTCCTTAGTCTGAAGAAGGGTTAAAGACATGTCAGAGAAGGTTGCGGAATCAAATCTTCACGCGCGCGCTGAACATGCGGCGCGCACCATTCGCGCGCGGATCAACATTGATCCGCGGGTGGCGCTGGTGCTGGGCAGCGGTCTTGGTGGACTCGCAGATGAGTTTCAGGAAGCAGTCGCAATTCCTTACGACGAGATCCCCGGCTTTGTTGCTTCAACTGCGCAGGGTCACGCTGGACGCCTGGTCGCGGGCAAACTCGAGAATGTTCCCGTGGTGGCGATGCAGGGCCGCGTCCATTACTATGAAGGCTATTCCTTACAGGAGGTGACGTTTCCGGTCCGAACCTTCAAGCTGCTCGGAATTAGAACCCTGATTCTGACTAATGCTGCGGGAGGAATAAATGTTGAGTTTAACCAGGGTGCTTTAATGGTAATCAGCGATCACCTCAACCTGATGGGCGTGAACCCGCTGATTGGTCCCAACGATGAGAGTTTTGGGCCCCGGTTTCCCGACATGTCGGAAGTATATTCTCGGGAGTTGCAGGAGCTTGTGGTGGAAGAGGCCAAGTCCATGGGTGTCGAAGTGCGCCGCGGAGTTTATGCAGCACTGTCTGGTCCAAGCTACGAGACGCCGGCAGAAATTCATATGTTTCGCAATTTCGGCGCTGATGCTGTCGGCATGAGTACAGTACCCGAGGCGATTGTTGCACGCCATATGGGAATGGAAGTAGTGGGGATTTCCTGCATCACGAATATGGCGGCAGGAATTAGCGATCAGCCGATTAACCACCAAGAGGTAATGGAAACTGGAAATCGCGTAAAGGAAACATTTGCCGCGTTGCTCAGACGCGTAATAGTCAAAGCCAGCGCCCGTGTGTAAAACCAATGATTATAGGTATTAGTGGCGGGACTGGATCTGGAAAGACTACCGTGGCCAATCGCATCCTCGAGTCAGTTAGTGCATGCGAGGTCGTTTTCATTCAGCAGGATTCCTACTACCGTAATCTGAAAGATTTGCCTCTGGATTACCATAGAGTCGCCAACTTCGATCATCCTGATGCCCTCGACAATGATTTGCTGGTCCACCACGTTCGCAAACTGAAGGCAGGCGAAGGAATCGACCTTCCGCTTTACGATTTCAAGACTAATAGCCGGCTTCACGAGACGCGGCGCGTTGAGCCAAAACCTATTGTGATCATCGAAGGTATTCTCATCTTTGCCGAGTCGCGTCTGCTCGAACAGATGGATATTAAAGTTTTCGTCGATACTCCGGACGACATCAGATTCATTCGCCGCCTGCGTCGGGATGTTGCCGAAAGAGGACGCACCGTGGAATCTGTAATCGAGCAGTATCTGGGAACGGTCCGACCGATGCATATGCAATTTGTCGAACCCTCGAAACGTTATGCAGACGTAATCATTCCTGAAGGCGGGCATAACCTTGTCAGCATTGACTTGATCAGTGGCAAGATTCGCGAACGGCTGGCCAGTTCTTTAAGTCCAGTAGGAGGTTAGCTTTGACCGAAATAGCCGGGCAGTCGGAAGTTGATGAGGCGGCGCAGCGAGCGCGGCTTCAGTCGGTCGCGCCATTTTCGAAGTTTATGGTCGGCGCCGCAGTTAGGGCAGGCAGCGGAAAGATCTATACGGGTTGCAACATTGAAAGCGCAAGCTATGGTCTAACGGTCTGTGCCGAACGAGTAGCTATCTGGAAGGGGCTCTCGGAAGGCGAACGAGACTTTACGCAATTGGCTATTGTTGCCGATACGGAATCGTTGACTTCACCTTGTGGCACTTGCAGACAGATTATTTGGGAGTTCGCCAAGAACGCTTCCATTAAACTGCTCAACCTTCGCGGCCAGAGCGAAATGGTTTCAATTAGAGAATTACTGCCGCGCGCTTTTGATGCCCGCTTTCTTAAGGAAGTCAAACATGACTAAATCATGATCCACGTATGTTAAAGACCTTGTTGAGCCTCTTGCTGCTCATCGCCATGATCCTTAGCCTATCCTTGCCCGAAGTAGACGCACAGCAAAGGCGGAAGCGCGTGGATATGCTGGTGCTTGGAGGAACGATTGTGACGATGGACGGTTCACGCCGCGTCATCGAGAACGGAGCGATCGCAATCGGCGCGGGGAGGATCCTGGCAGTCGGCCCGCGTGCAGAACTTCAGAGCCAATATTCTGCCGCTGAGACCATCGAAGCACGCGACCGCATGATCATTCCGGGTTTGATAAATGGGCACACCCACATACCGATGACGCTGTTTCGCGGGTTGGCTGATGATCTCGATCTGCAGGAATGGCTGACGAAATATATCTTCCCGGCTGAGGCGAAAAACGTAACTGAAGAGTTTGTCAGAGTAGGGACACGATTGGGACTCGCTGAGATGATTCGCGGCGGTACAACAACCTACTGCGACATGTACTACTTCGAGGACGCCATTGGTGACGAGACCGCCAAGGCCGGTGTGCGCGGGGTGTTGGGCGAAACAGTGATCGATTTTCCGGTGGCCGACAATAAGACTAATGCTGAGGCGATGGCCTACGTCGAAAGGTTTGTCTCTCGCTGGAAGGGTAACGATCTTATTGTTGCTGCCATTGCGCCCCACGCGCCCTATACCGTTTCGGAAGAACACCTCAAAGCCATTCGCGCGTTTTCTGATCGCACTGGAGCTCCCATCGTCACCCACATCTCTGAGACTAAAAAGGAAGTAGACGACAGTGTGAAAGCAAAGGGCACCAGTCCCGTCAACTACCTCGAACGTATCGGCTTTTTGAACAATCGGGTAATTGCCGCCCACGTTGTTTGGCCCACGGGAGATGAACTCGAGATCCTTAAACGGCGAGGTGTCGGTGTAGTTCACAACCCGCAGTCGAACATGAAGCTAGCGTCGGGCGTTGCACCGGTGCCGAAGATGATGGCAGTGGGAATTCTGGTTGGCTTGGGAACCGATGGAGCGGCCTCAAACAATGACCTCAACATGTGGGAAGAGATGGACACGGCTGCCAAGCTTCATAAGGTCTTCAGCGGTGATCCCAAGGTGATGACAGCACAACAAGCGTTTGAATTGGCCACCATTCGGGGGGCCGGAGCACTTCATCTGGAAAAAGAGATCGGCTCAATCGAGACCGGCAAGCGCGCCGATATCGTGATGGTGGAACGCGATTCACTCAATCAGATTCCGCTTTACAACATCTACTCGGACCTCGTTTACGCTACCAAAGCATCCGATGTGCAGTCAGTTATCATTAACGGTCGACTCCTTATGCGCGATCGCAAGTTGTTGACTCTTAACGAAGCGGCGATCAAGGAAAGCGCTCGGGTATTTCGCGATCGGATTAGCCAAAGTCTGAAAACCGACGCCCCAAAGTAATGAAATAGCCGTAAAGGCCCTGCGGGATTGCACGACCTAACAAATACGCCGCGGATAACCCCTTGCGCCGAATTCGCTAACCGTTCATAATAAGCCGTCACTTTTATCCGAACCATTAGGCGAGCCTCAGGCTCGCTTTTGCATTTCCTGGAGAAACTAATAGTGAAGGGCGAAAAGTTACTCCGTTTTATTTCCCAGTTTGGTCTTATTTCCGTTTCAATGCTTCTTCTGGTGCTTGCGGCGATTGCCGTTAGCGCACAGTCTTCCGCCGTAGCCCAGCCAACTCCAGCAAACACACAATCGATTCCGACTAACACACAGCCAAATTCGGTCAATATCCAACCTGCGCCTATGTTTGGGCCCACCGTCGAGGATATACAGCGGCGCATCGAGCGGGCACGCGCACTCGCGGCGGCCCACCAACTTGAGGCCGCAGCTACTGAACTCGAATCGGCACGGGCGACAACCAGCGACATAGCTCTGCGTGACGGTACGTCAGTGCTTTTGATGGGGATCTATCTCGAAGCCGGAAATTATTCGCGGGCTCAGTCAATACTCGAGGAAACTTTCCAGATGCGTTCGGCGCAAAAGGACAGCTCTCTGCGCACGTATTTCGCTTTGGCGGGCCAGGCAGTGAATGGTGTTCGTTCGCATCTGGCTCGTTATCGAAGTTTTGGCGTCAACCTTGGCAGTGCTGTCTTGCCACCGGAAGCAGTCAATGATCTCGATCGTACCCGCTTGATGCTCGAACGGATGTTGGCACAGGCGAAAGAGATCACGAAAGACGCTCCGCAGGCTAACGATGGTTTAGCATTAATGGAGGATCTCTTAGGGATTCGCCTCTCATTGGCTCGAGACAGTGAAGACCGCGAGAGGTGGCAAGCTGAGTACGCACGAGCGCGCGAACAGCTCGCATCTGCCCGGATAGAGGTAGCCTCCAACGGCGGGTCATCGGCTGGGGCTCGACCCCCGCAGAATCCGATCCAGCCGGCGCCGACACGGGGCACATCTGCTAATTCGAAGCAGGCCGCTCCCTTGCAGTCTGCCCCTACCGATGACTCGTCTCAGCCGCCAACAATTGACGCCGGCTCGTTGAACCAAAGGGCCAGCAAGCGCGTGCTTCCCACTTATCCAGCGTTAGCCAGGGCTGCCCGGGCTGAAGGTACCGTGAAGGTGCACGTGATCGTCAACGAGAGTGGCGAGGTCCAGGTGACAAATTCCGAAGGACCGATGCTGCTCAGGCAAGCGGCTGAGGAGGCGGCGCGTGCCTGGCGCTTTTCTCCCGTGCTTGTTGAGGGGAAGCCGGTGCGGTTGTCGGGCTACATTGAGTTCAATTTTGGCCTCTAAAAAAAGCAGGAGCAGGAAGTAGGAGCAGTCGGCAGGACGAGCACTAATTACGTACCCCGATCACTCCTGCCGACTGCTACTGCTTCCTACTCCTGTTCTTGAAATCTTGTAATCTGTGGACAGCATTGTACTTCTCCAATCTTGACTTAAAAGTAAGGTTTCTCTTACAATGGGCTCGTAATGAAGGTTTCCGCTCAAGAAGAGTATGGGCTGCGATGTCTATTGCAGCTCGCACGGGCAGAACAAAACGACGAATCTCTGACGTTATCGGAGATCGCCCGTCGTGAGGGTATATCGGGCGCCAATGCCGGTAAGCTGATGTGGATTTTGAGCAAAGCAGGATTGGTGCAGTCTCAGCGGGGAACGAAGGGCGGTTATCGCCTGGCAATGCCAGCGAATGAGATTCGTTTGAATCAGGTTATTCGAGTCCTTGATGGCGAACGAGCCGACTCACATTGCAAGAGTTATGCTGGTGTACTCGACGTCTGCGTTCATACGGGAGATTGCGGCATCAGGCCGGTGATTGTTGAACTTCATCAAATTGTTGATAACGCATTGGCGGACATTACATTGTCTCAGTTGTTAGGATCAGAAGCGAAAGTAGACGCTGCCTTGCATCGCATTCAAGGTCTAAAGCACGAAACAAGATTAGGCGCATAAGGAAACTAGGCAAAGAAAATGAGCACAGTAGAACTGCTGCAGGATAGGGAATACAAATACGGTTTCATCACAGACATCGAGTCGGATGTTATCCCTCGTGGTCTCTCGGAAGACACAATCCGTCTGATTGTCGAGAAGAAGAACGAGCCGGACTGGATGCTGGAGTTTCGACTCAAGGCATATCGGCACTGGCTGACGATGACTGAGCCAAAACATTGGCCGAACATTTCATATCCGGAGATTGATTACCAGGACGTAATTTATTACAGCGCTCCCAAGCGGAAAGTTACAAAGCAGAGTCTGGATGAAGTGGATCCTGAGTTGTTGCGCACCTTTGAAAAGCTAGGCATTCCGCTGACCGAACAAAAGCAGCTTGCTGGAGTTGCCGTGGATGCCGTTTTCGATTCGGTTTCGGTGGCGACTACTTACAAAGAGAAACTTAAGAAGCACGGTGTGATCTTCTGCTCATTTACCGAAGCGATTCGGGAATATCCGGATCTGGTTCGCAAGTATCTCGGGTCGGTCGTACCAACCAATGACAACTACTTCGCGGCGCTGAACAGTGCGGTCTTTTCCGATGGCTCCTTCTGCTTCATTCCGAAGGGCGTGCGTTGCCCGATGGAGCTTTCAACCTATTTTCGCATTAATAATTCAGAATCTGGGCAGTTTGAACGCACCCTGATCATTGCCGAGGAGGGATCGTATGTCTCTTATCTTGAAGGTTGCACAGCGCCGAAATTTGATAAGAACCAGTTGCATGCAGCCGTGGTCGAGCTGGTGGCATTAGACGACGCTCAGATTAAATATTCGACCGTGCAAAACTGGTATGCAGGCGATGAAGAGGGTAAGGGTGGCATTTACAACTTTGTAACTAAGCGCGGGAAGTGTACTGGTCGCAATTCGAAGATTTCCTGGACGCAGGTTGAAACGGGTTCGGCGATTACCTGGAAATACCCGTCATGCATTTTGCTGGGCGATAATTCTGTGGGCGAGTTTTATTCTGTTGCCCTGACGAACCATGCTCAGCAGGCTGATACCGGAACGAAGATGATCCACCTGGGAAAGAATACACACTCGACGATCATCTCTAAGGGTATTGCCGCCGGTAAATCCAACAATAGCTATCGTGGCTTGGTTAAGGTCATGCCGAAGGCTGAGAATTCGCGTAATTACACACAGTGCGACTCGATGCTCATCGGCTCAAACTCGGGCGCAAACACTTTCCCCTACATAGAGGTGATGAACAATAGTTCTAGTGTAGAACATGAGGCCTCGACTTCTAAGATTAGCGAGGAGCAATTGTTCTATCTGCAGCAGCGTGGTATTTCGCAGGAAGACGCGGTGTCGTTGATCATCAACGGTTTTTGCAAAGACGTTTTCCTGCATTTGCCGATGGAGTTTGCGGTCGAGGCGCAGCGACTTCTGGGATTGAAGCTGGAAGGCAGCGTCGGTTAAAAATTGACGCGGAGGCAGGGACAAAGGCGACGTGCAGATTGTCGTTGAAGCCCGGCATCGCCGCGTCATCATTTTGAGGAGTAATCATACGTGTTAGAGATCCGAGAATTGCACGCAAGCGTGGATGGCAACGAGATCCTCAATGGGATCAGCCTGACGGTAAACAAAGGCGAAATTCACGCCATTATGGGACCCAATGGTTCGGGTAAGTCGACTCTCGCAAAAGTTTTGGCTGGCCATCCCGCGTACGTCGTAACTAAAGGCGAGGTTCTCTACGACGGTAAGAATCTGCTCGAGATGCCACCGGACGAACGTGCCCGCGCGGGCATCTTCATGGCTTTTCAGTACCCCATCGAAGTGCCGGGAGTTTCGAATGCGCAGTTTTTGCGGTTGGCCTATAACGAGAGGCGCAAGCACCTCGGTGAGGAAGAACTTGACCCGCTGGAATTCAAGGATCTCCTGAAAGAACGTGCGAAGGTTGTAGAGATGGATGCGAGTTTCATGTCGCGCTCCGTCAATGAAGGCTTCTCGGGCGGTGAGAAGAAACGGAACGAGATATTGCAGATGGCGGTGCTCGAACCCAGGCTTGCGATCCTTGATGAGACTGATTCCGGTCTGGATATTGATGCGCTGCGCGTAGTCGCCGGTGGCGTAAATCAACTGCACAACTCGAACAACGCGGTTATTTTAGTGACGCACTACCAGCGTTTACTCAACTACATCGTACCCGATTACGTGCATGTGCTGGCCGGCGGTCGCATCGCACGTGAAGGCGGAAAGGAACTGGCTCTTGAGTTGGAAGCGAAAGGATACGACTGGCTCAAAACAGCGACCGCGGATTCGCAAACCAACCGCGTCGCGAGCGAGACAGGGGCGAGATGAGTATGGCGTCCCAACTAGTCAAATCAGAGAACAAATATCAATCAGCGTTTCGCGATCTACAGGCAAGCCCGGCAGCGTCGCGAGTGGCATGGTTTGACCGCCTCCGTGAAGGCGCTCTGGATCGGTTCGAGCAAGTCGGCCTGCCATCGGCGGATGAAGAAGAATGGAAATATACAAACCTCGCGGCCCTTGCCAGAATAGATCTCGATCCTCTCGTGGTTTCAACAGCAGCAGACATCTCGCCGGAAACTCTAAATGCGTTCAGCTATCCTGAATCAGCAAACAGCCGCGTCGTCCTCGTCAACGGGATCTTTCAAAGGGCGCTCTCTTCATTGCAGGGCGCAAACCAGATCGTTGCGATGGAGCTTTCAGAAGCAGTCGCTGATAACCGTTATAGCGATCTTATTCGCGAGTACCTGGCCCGCGGGGCTGATTATATGCAAAGCGGACTGACTGCGCTGAATACTGCATTTCTTGCATCAGGAACTTTCGTCTTGATTCCGCGAAATGTGAAGCTTGATGTTCCTTTACATCTCCTTTGTCTATCGGATCCCGAGGGTCCGGATATGACAACTATGCCGCGCGTGTTGGTTGTTTCAGAAGAGAACAGCTCGGCGACGTTTATCGAGACGTATTCCGCCACCAGGGAAGGCCAGTATTTCACCAATGCGGTCGTGGAGATCGTTTTGCAAGACGGAGCGCAGCTCGAACACTATCGCGTGCAGCGCGAAAGTAACGACGCATTTCATGTAGCCACAACAGCCGTTGATCTCGGGCGGGGGAGTAGCTACAACACCACCTCGATTACTTTGGGGGCTCGCCTTTCGCGACACGATATAAATGTAATTATGTACCATGAAGGTGCGGAGTGCTGGGTTGACGGCCTTTATCTTGTAAGTACCGGGCAGCATGCGGACACGCATTCCGTGATCGATCACAAACAGCCACACTGTTCGAGCCGCCAGCTCTACAAGGGAATTCTGGATGGCAATTCGCGCGCGGTCTTTAACGGCAAGATCTTTGTGCGTCACGGGGCGCAAAAGACTGACGCGATGCAGACTAATAAGAATCTACTTCTGTCACCGGAAGCTCGTGTGGATACCAAACCTCAGCTCGAAATTTTTGCCGACGATGTTAAATGCGCTCATGGCGCCGCGGTCGGGCAGATCGACGAAGACGAGTTGTTTTATCTCGAGACGCGTGGAATTCACCCTGACCTCGCGCGCAACCTTTTGACTTATGGTTTTGCGGAAGAGGTAATTGGGAAGATAAAGGTCGACTCGATCAGGTTGCAACTCGATGAGGCGGTCCTTAACAGACTCGATGCGAGTCTGGAAGCGTAGGTTAGCATGATCAAGTGTTTTGGCTTACTTCTGATGTTAACGAGTCTCTGGCAGGTCGTGGGTACCCAGACACAAACCCCAGTCAACTCGGCCCTTACGCTCTATGCAGTTAACAAATATCCAGGAGAAAAGCGTAATTGCTTCGATTTTCCTCCAGGTCCGACTCCCACCGAACCCTGCGATCTTCGCTATGGTGCACTTTACTCTGGAGATGAGTTGGACTGGTTTGAAAGCTCGATGGCCGACCGCAGCGTAATCAAAGATCTTGGGTTGCTAGACTGGAATGATGCTTTCAAAGTTCCAAAGGTTGAGCCGTTTCCAAAACTGAAACCCGGCGAGCAGAGACACATCACTATTGACACTTCCGGCGCTGACGGAGCCAATGGTGCGCCTGGCACGCGCGGTGAGGACGGAGCCGATTTTGATGGGGTCGTGCGGTCGCGACCGAGAGGTGTCGAAGAACCTTTGACGCCTATCTCGCCACCAAAGTGTGACGGAAAACCTCGAGTTGATCCGTTATACGTCAAAGCGGTTGTTGGACATATTTATGTGATTCACGTGGTCGATGATGCGAGAGACTTCTATGCTTTGTTTCGAGTAGAGTCCCTGGTGAGGGGAGACACCTGCACTATTTCATGGAGGCTGGTTCGAGCGGCTGATACTCTCGATGCCGCTAACTCTCAGCAGTAAACACCAATGGTTTTGGCTAACAATTCAGTTGGGACCGTAGAGGCCGGCGTTTTGGATCGGCTCAATGTGCGGCTGGACATATAGAGATCGCCTGAGAGCCACTTATGTCAGTTAAAGTCGATCCACGCCTCACTGTCGCTGATCTGGATCTAATGCCAGATGACGACAACCGTTACGAGCTGTTTGAAGGAGAAATATTTGTGTCGCGCGCACCCGGTCTTCCTCACCAACGGGTTCTTAAAAATCTCTTGACCGAGCTTGAAATATTTCTAAGGGAGCATCGCGTGGGGGAAATATGGCCCACACCAGGTGTCATCTTTGACAATTTCAATGCGGCTATTCCTGACCTGGTTTTTGTGAACACTGAGCGAATTGGCGAGATTGCTGATGGTGAGAAAGTTACCGGCCCGCCGGACCTGGCGATCGAGATCGTCTCCGCTGGAGCCGAAAATGAGCGGCGTGACCGAATCGTCAAACGCCAGGCTTATAGCAAGTTTGGCGTCCGAGAATATTGGGTGGTGGATCGGTATAAGCAGACGATTGAGGTTTACCGTCTGGAACAGGGCCTGTTGGTATTAACGACGAAACTTGCGAACACCGATGAGCTTGTGTCGCCGTCGCTGCCCGGTTTCACATGTCCGGTCAGTCGGGTCTTTGGGGCGTGAGATTCGTTTTGCAGTTTGATTGAGAGCTGAAGATGTTGGCTACAGATAAGAAGTTGATCGAGAGAGTTTCCCAACCGGTGGATGACGGCTGGGACGTCGAACGGATCAGGGCAGATTTTCCGGTGCTGCGGCAGACCGTCAATGGCAAACCATTGGTCTACCTCGATAATTCCGCGTCCTCCCAGGTTCCGCAGGTCGTAATCGATCGCGGTAGTGCTTATCTCGAAGACGAGCATTCAAACATTCATCGCGGCGTCCACTATTTGAGTCAGAAGGCCACCACGGCTTACGAAGGCGCGCGCGAGAAAGTCAAGCGCTTTATCAATGCCCGCGATGCGAAAGAGTGTATCTTCGTGCGCGGAGCGACCGAAGGCATCAACCTTGTAATGCACGGCTACGGTCGGAAATTTGTTGGCAACGGGGATGAGATCATCATTTCGGCCATGGAGCATCACGCGAACATCGTCCCCTGGCAAATGCTGTGTGAAGAAAAAGGGGCCAGGCTTCGCGTTATCCCGATGAACGATGCCGGGGAACTGTTGCTCGATGAGTATGAATCGCTGCTGAATGAAAAGACCAAACTGGTCGCAGTGACCCACATGTCAAACGCACTGGGAACAATCAATCCTATTAGAGGGATGATTGACCAGGCCCACAAATATGGCGTGCCGGTTTTGATTGATGGTGCGCAATGGGCGCCGCACATGCCGATTGATGTTCAGGCCTTTGATTGTGATTTCTACACGTTCTCCGGACATAAGATGTTTGCGCCGACCGGGAGTGGAATTATCTACGGCAAGCAGAGCATTCTTGAAAAGATGAATCCGTTTCAGGGCGGCGGGGACATGATTAAGACGGTCACCTTCGAAAAGACAACCTATGCCGATCTTCCAAATAAGCTGGAAGCGGGGACGCCGGCGATTGCTTCTCAGATTGGTCTGGGTGCGGCTATCGACTATTTGAATACTCTCGACCGAGAGAAGGCGATGGCCCACGAACAAGAGTTATTGCGCTATGCCACTGAGGGCATGGGGGCGATCGAAGGTGTTCGCATCATCGGCACCGCACGGGAGAAAGCCAGCGTGCTTTCCTTTGTAATCGATGAGGTGCACCCGCACGACATCGGCACCATCCTGGACCAGGAAGGAATCGCAATACGTGCCGGCCACCATTGTGCTCAGCCCGTGATGCAAAGGTTCAAGGTCCCGGCTACCGCCCGAGCCTCGTTTGCTTTCTACAATACGAAGGAAGAGGTTGACGTGCTGGTGCGCACGGTTAAGAAAGTCATTGAGGTCTTTTCGTAGGTAAATGGTAAATGGTAAATGGTGAATGGTAAATAGACGAAAACCCACCCATTTACCATTTACTATATTTACTATTTACGATTCACCATTCACCATTTACCGGCCATGTCAGAACTAAGCGAGCTCTACCAGCAGGTTATTCTCGACCACAACAAGAAACCGCGGAATTTTCGGAAGCCCGAAACTTTTAATCATCGCGCCGAAGGCCATAATCCCCTCTGTGGCGACCAGTTGACTGTGTACGTGCAGCTCGATGGCGGCATCGTTACGGATGTTGCATTCGAAGGTTCGGGTTGTGCGATTTCAAAAGCTGCCGCGAGCATGATGACTCAGGCGCTCAAAGGCAAGACTACCGACGAAACGGAGAAACTGTTTCATGAGTTTCACCGCATGGTGACAGACGACTCAGCGAATGACGCCGCAGACAGCCTCGGGAATTTGAGAATCTTCTCCGGAGTAAGAGAGTTTCCCGTGCGAGTAAAGTGCGCCACCTTGCCCTGGCACACGATGCAGGCGGCCCTGCATGGTCAGGCAGTCACTTCAACTGAATGAAAGCTGCGATTCACGAATCATGTTTTCTTCGTACCTCCGGGAGGCTCATCTCTTTTTGAAACTGTAGTCGAGGAGCTGAGTGGTTGATTTGACCGACCCGGTGTCCGTCATAGATTTGACCAGACCGACCCAGTTGGCGTACCAGTAAGTCTTTGTCACCAGAGTCCCACCCTGATTTACTTTGGTCTCGACCTTCGTCGCCTGAAACTTACCTGCAGGAACTTCGACCGGCTCGGAGCTGATGACCTGACTGGACTCGTCTATATCGACACCTAGCATGCCTTTGCCCTTCCACGACCACGTTGCGCCCGTGGTAGGCGGATTCTTCAAGTATTGCCTGACAGGCTCAAAGGCGACTTTCCACCATGTACAGAGCGCTACCGTCAGTCTGCTTCTCGTCGCTAAGAACTTTCATTGTGAACTCCGACTGCTTGCCATCAGCAGTGGTGGACTGGTACTTCCACCAGTCTCCGACTCGCAGTGGAAAATAGTCTGGCGGCGGCTCTTTCTGCTTCTGGCCCGCTGCGCCCACCAATGCGAGCAAAATCAAGACCAGCACTGCCATAATGCGAATTCTGCTCATAATCTTCCTCCTGTGGCTCAAACATCCTGAATCTGGACAGGACGCGCGCCGTGTAGACTTGCGAGACATTTAGAAAGCATGGCTCTTCTATCCGTTATCAGCCGGCAAGTCAACGATCCGTCAGAAGGTGTTGCGGAAGAAAGACGTACATCCCATGTTGCGCTCGTATTTACAGATTCGAGCAAATATGCAAATTGAGATTCTTGCTCTGCGCCATCAGCTTGCATGCTGGAGCGGCGGACGAACAAGCGTCCTAGCCCGAGAACTGCTGACCGCTTGATCTTGATGTTACTTTCGCGGCTATGGGGGCAGTGACGCTCAACGTTAGTCATCGTCAAACCGGAAACAGTAATTGCGTGGTGCAAATCACCCACACGCTGAATGAACAACCCATTGCTCGGCAATAGATTGGCGAGACTTCGATCCTACACTCATCCTGCTGACAAAGCTGGGCGGGACGGGCATAATACTTGTTCAAACACCGTTCCCGGAGCTTCAAGACTTGATTATCTCTTCGATTGAACTGCGTGAAATTCGCCTGCCGCTAGTCCATTTTTTCGAAACCAGTTT
>WNGE01000924.1_pt1 | contig 53116 bp, 51 predicted proteins | sample 5400651 | NCBI WGS metagenome assembly WNGE01 (sample SAMN13153370, study PRJNA577476) | soil metagenome | isolation source: 60 cm soil or saprolite under grassland replicate 2 | place: USA:California | collected 2016-06-15 | reverse complement strand
AGGTAGTCGCGGAGCTTCTGCGACCTCGACGGGTGGCGGAGCTTCGACAGGGTCTTGGACTCGATCTGGCGGATCCGCTCGCGGGTGACCCCGAACTCGCGGCCGACCTCCTCCAGTGTCCGGGGATGGCCGTCCATCAGCCCGAACCGGAGCTGGATGACCTTCTTCTCGCGCTCGCTCAGGGTGTGCAGGACGCTCTCCAGCTGCTCCTGCAGCAGGATGAACGACGCCGCGTCGATGGGGACGACGGCGTCGCTATCCTCGATGAAGTCGCCGAGGTGGCTGTCCTCCTCCTCGCCGATGGGGGTCTCGAGCGACACGGGCTCCTGGGACACCTTGAGGATCTCGCGGACCTTGTCGGCGCCGATGCCCATGACCCGGCCGATCTCGTCGGGGAGGGGCTCGCGGCCGAGGTCCTGGAGCAGCTGGCGCTGGACCCGCACCAGCTTGTTGATGGTCTCCACCATGTGCACCGGGATGCGGATTGTGCGGGCCTGGTCGGCGATGGCCCGGGTGATGGCCTGGCGGATCCACCACGTCGCATACGTCGAGAACTTGTAGCCCTTCGAGTAGTCGAACTTCTCGACGGCCCTGATGAGGCCCAGGTTCCCCTCCTGGATCAGGTCCAGGAACAGCATCCCCCGGCCCACGTAGCGCTTGGCGATCGAGACGACCAGGCGGAGGTTCGCCTCGATGAGCTTCTTCTTCGCCAGCTGGCCGTCGCGCTCGACCCGGTGGAGGAACGAGAAGAAGTCCTCTCGCGTCCGGGGCTTGTACACGCGGCTGATGCGCTCGCGGCCGATCCCCTCGATCTTGCCGAACTTGTCCTCCTGGTGCTCCCGGATCTCGACGACTGCCTCGACCACCCGGCGGAGCTTCTTCTGGTCGACCTTCTGGCCGTCGTCGGTGAGCCCGAACAGCTCGGTGGAGAACTCCCCCGCCTCGATGCGCCGGGCCAGGTCGACCTCCTGCGCGGCGTTCAGCAGGGGGACCTTCCCGATCTCCTTGAGGTACATCCGGACCGGGTCGTTCGTCGGCGCCTTCAGGACGTCGTCGTCGCGGACAGCGGCCTTCAGCTCGCCCTCGAGGTCGTCGCCCGGCACCTCGATGACCTCGATGCCCTCGCCGCGGAGGTGCTCCTCGATCGCGGTCAGGAACTCCTCGACCTGCTCCGGCGTGAGGTCGTCGACCGGAAGGCCCTCGAGGAGATCCTCCGAGGTCACGAACCCCCGCTCGCGTCCGCGGGCGACGATCGCTTCCTTGGCTTCCTCGAGGCCAACGATGTCCGTGGCCGTGTCACTCATTCATCGAGCGCTTCCTGAGCTTTCGCGGGTGGGATGTCCAGAGTGTACGAAAGGATCGGCAGAGCGCCCGGTCCCACTAGACCATCGACCGCCATCCCAGAGTGACAAGTCGGACGGTTGTGTCCCTGTGCCCCCGTACGGCTCGGGCCGGCCGCCCGTCAGTTCAGCTCCCGGGCCCGCCGCCATGCCCCCGTCAGGCGGGCCAGCTCGCCGAACATCCGGTCGTACCGCTCGGCCTCGACGATGGGGTTGACCTTCTGGAGCTCCCGGCGGAGCGCGTCGATGAGCCGCTTGATCCGGAATTCCTCCAGCCGCGCCAGCACCTGCTCCGCGTTGTCGACGGTGGGCGTGACGTCGAGGGGCTCGGTGGCGAGCGCGGCCAGGAGCCCGGCCACCTTGGGGTCCTCCTCCTCGGCCTCTTCGGCCGCTATCAGTTCTCGCACGTCGCCGCCCGCATCGCGCAGCAGATGCAGGAGCCGGCGGTGGCCGGCCCGCTCGAAGTGCTCGTCGGTGAGCTCGCCGGCCACGGCCTCGAACACGGCCTGGTCCTGGGCCAGGAGCTTCAACATGTCCCACTCCACGCGCTGCTGGGGCGAGCGCAGCGGTCCGGCCGACAGGCCGTCGCCGTTGGACCGGACGGGCGCGGGCGAGCCCCCCTTGGACCCCCGGGCCCGTCCCGGCTCGGCCACGCCGCTCGGCAGGCGTTCGAGCTCCGCGAACACCGCCGTCGGCGAAACGCCGGCCCGGTCGGCGAGCAGCCCCGCGTACTCCTGGCGGCGGACCTCGTCGTCCAGCCGCGCCACGATCGGCAGACCGGCCCGAACCGCGGCCGCCCGCCCCTCGACGGAGCCGAGGTCGGCCCCGTGCAGCGCCCGCTCGACCATGAACTCGACCAGGGGCACGGCACGCCCGGCCAGGCCCTGGAACTCCCCGCCGCCACGCTGCAGGACGAAGTCGGCGGGGTCCAGCCCCTCCGGCAGCACCAGCACCCTCGTGCGCACCGGGAACCGCTCGTGGAACGCGAACGCGCGCTCAGCGGCGCGCGCGCCGGCCTCGTCGGCGTCGAAGGTCAGCACCACCTCGGACGCGAATCGCGACAGCAGCTGGTAGTGGTCCTCCCCCAGGGCCGTGCCGCACGTGGCCACTGCGGTCGGCACCCCCGCCCGGCCCAGCGCGATCACGTCGGTGTATCCCTCGACCACGAACGCCCGGCCCGACCGCGTGATGTCGGTGCGGGCCCGGTGGAGGTTGTAGAGCACCTTGCCCTTCCGGTACACGAGGGTCTCGTTCGTGTTCAGGTACTTCGGCTGGCCCTCGGCCGCGACCAGCAGCCGGCCGCCGAACGCCACGTGCTGCCCCGACAGATCCTGGATGGGGAACGTGATCCGCCCGCGGAACCGGTCCCGGATGCTGTCGCCCCGAACCGCCAGGCCGGCGTCGACCAGCAGCTCCGGAGAGAAGTTCGGCGCGAGGCGGCGGAGCAGGAAGTCGCTGTGCATCGGCGCGTAGCCGATCTCGAACTCCTCGGCGGCGGCCCGGTCGATGCCCCGCGAGGCCAGATACTCGCGGGCGTCGCGCCCCTCCTTGCCCTCCACGAGCATCCGGTGGAACAGCTGCGCGGCCTCCGCGTTGGCCCGGTGCAGCGAGTGCCGCCGGGACGCGGTCCGGCGGTCCGCCGCCGACTCGGCCTCGTACCGTAGCTGGATGCCCGCGTCTCGCGACAGCCGTTCGACCGCCTCGGGGAACGTCAGCGACTCGATCTTCATCGCGAACCCGATGGCGTCGCCGTGCTCTCCGCACCCGAAGCAGTAGAAGACCTGCTTGGCGGGCGACACGCTGAGCGACGGGGACTTCTCCGTGTGGAAGGGGCAGATGCCCGTCAGCGAGTCGTGGCCGGCCTTCTTCAGCGTGAGGTACTGACCGATCAGCTTGACGATGTCGGTGGCCTCACGGACCGCCTGGATGTCCTCGTCCCGGAATCGTGCCACTGGCGCCTCTCCTACAGGAGCCTGCCCCGGGGAAGGAAGAGCTGCTCGTACGTGCGGAGGGCGAACCGGTCCGTCATGCCGGCGATGTAGTCGGCGATGCGGGTGGGCATGTCCCCCGGGGCCAGATGGTACTCCTCGGGGATCTCCTCCGGATGGTCCAGGTAGTACGAGAAGAGGGCCCGAAGCAGCGAGACGGCCTTCTGCTGCTCGTCGGCCGACGCGTCTCGGAGGTAGACGCGCTCGAACAGGAACTCGCGAAGCGTGTCCAGGGCCCGGAAGCCTTCCTCGGACAACCGGATCTCGTCCAGCGACGCCTCGCCGGCACCGACCAGGCCAGCGACCAGCCGGTCCACCCGCTCGGCCTGGTCGGGGCCCAGGACCTCGATCGGCCAGGCCGGGAGCTCCGACGGCTCGATCACCCCGGCGCGCAGCGCGTCGTCGATGTCGTGGTTCACGTACGCGATGCGATCGGCGAACCGCACGATCTGTGCCTCCAGCGTGGACGGCGTCGGCATCTTCCACGTGTGGTTCACGATGCCGTCGCGGACCTCCCAGGTCAGGTTCAGCCCTTGCCCGTCGTTCTCGAGGTGGTCGACCACGCGCAGGCTCTGCTCGTTGTGCCGGAACGGCCGGCCCAGGAAGGGCGTCAGGGCCTCCTCCCCGAGGTGGCCGAACGGCGTGTGTCCCAGGTCGTGCCCGAGCGCGATGGCCTCGGTGAGGTCCTCGTTGAGCGCCAGCGCGCGGGCCGCCGTGCGGGCGATCTGCGCGACCTCCAGGGTGTGCGTCAGCCGGACCCGATAGTGGTCGCCCTCGGGTGCCAGGAACACCTGGGTCTTGTGCTTCAGCCGCCGGAACGCCTTCGAGTTCACGATCCGGTCTCGGTCCGTCTGGAAGGCGGTGCGCAGCGGGTGCGGCTCCTCGGGGCGCTCGCGGCCCTTGGTGGCCACGCTGAACACGGCGCGCTCGGACAGCACGTCACGCTCGATCCGTTCGATCCGCTCCCTCGCGGTGCTCATCCGCGGCCCACCGTAGCACCCGGGTGGGACACGTCCTCCGGGGGCAACCGGCGCCAGCCGGCTTCCGTGAACATTCGTATCCGGGGTGATTGAATTCGCACGGACCTCACGGAAGGACCTCGGATGGGCCTTGGACGGAAGCGGGTGCTGGTGGCCGGCGCCTTCGCGATCGGGCTGCTCGGCGCCGCCTGCAGCAACTACGGCGGCGACAACGGCGGCGGAGGGGGGACGACGGCAGCGGCCTCCGCTTCGGGCGGCGGAAGTGTCACCTGCGATCAGAGCGCCGGCACGACCACGCTCACGCAGTCCGGCTTCAAGTTCGACCCGACGACCTTGTCCGCGAAGTCGTGCACGACCGTGACGATCGACAACAAGGACTCGACGACCCACACGTTCACCATCGACGACTCACCCATCAACGTGACGCTGCCGGGCCCGACGAAGGGGTCCGCCGAGCTGGCCCTGCCGCCGGGGACGTACACGTTCTACTGCCGGTTCCACGGCTCGCCCGCCGGAACGGGCATGGCCGGCAAGCTGACCGTCACGTAGACCCAGGGGTCAGTGCCCCCCGAACAGGCGGTAGGCGAGGTACGCGAAGGTCTCGCGGAGGTAGCCGGACAGCCGCGTGCCGCTAGAGCTGGCGGCCGAGTGCGAGGTGGCCGACGCGTACGGTGTGAGGCCCAGGTCGCCCGCCATGCGCTTGATCCGCAGGTTGTGCCAGGGATCCGAGACGAGGAACACCGACCGCAGGTCATGGTCGTGCAGGTAGCCGGCGGCGGCCTGCAGGCTCTCGTACGTGTCCGAGCCGTGGGACTCGGCGACGACCGCGTCCGACGTGAGGCCCTGCTTGACCAGGTAGGCTCGCCCGGATTCGGCCTCGGTCGTCCGGTCGCCGGGCTCGTTCGCGCCCAGCGTGATGACCAGGGGCGCCCGGCCCTGCTCGAACAGCAGCCGGGCCTGGTTCAGTCGCTCCGCGAACACCGGCGACGGGCGTCCGTTGTACTGGGCCGCGCCCAGGACGACGATGGCGTCGGCCCGGTCGACCCGCCGCGCGTCGTCGGTGTGCGCCGCGTTCCACACGGCGATCGCGGAGGCGGTGACCAGGCCGGCGGCGATCAGGAGCAGAGCCAGGAACCCGGTGACCACCGGGTGGCGCCGCACGAAGCCCACGACGGCCCAATCTAGCATCGCGACCTCGCCATCTCGCCGCCCCTGTCGTAAGGTCCTCCCGACCAGGGGGGGAAGGTGCGAAGGGCCGCGCTCACGCTGCTCGTGATGTCGTTCGTCGTGTCGACGGCGTGGATGCCGACGGCGGCGCAGCGTCCACGAAAACCAAGGTCGGCCGGTTCTAGTTGACCTGTCAGCTGTCACACCGCCCCGGACGATCCGATCGCATGGCCCGGCCTGCCCGGCGCCTCGCACTCCCACGACTTCTTCGGAAACGTCACGACCAACGCCAACGCCAACTCGACATACGCGGGAAAGCTGGGACAGCAGACGAGCTGCGCGCTGCCGGGTGACACCGCCGGCTACTGGGTCCCGACGCTGCTGGTCGGCGACGCTCCAGTCGGTATCCGCGTGACGAACGTCTACTACTGGGGCTTCCGGGCCAGCACAACCGCCTTCCCGCCCGATCTCCGAGTGATCGCCGGCGCCACCGTGGGGGTTCCCACGGGCACCAGCGTCGGGACTCGGAAGGTCGGCTGGATGTGCGTCAAGGGCGGGACGGTGTTCGCGTCACCCCCGGACTGCGGCACTGAGTTCCTGCACATGATCGTGACGTTCCCGTCGTGCTGGGACGGCGCGTCGACCGACTCCCCCGACCACCACTGCCACCTGGCCTACCCGGTTGGAAGGACGTGCCCCGCGGACCATCCGGTGATCGTGCCGCGGCTCGTCGTGCACGTGATCTACGACCTCAACGACGGGAGGGGGCGCCGAGCTCTCCTCCGACATGGCGTCGGGCGCGTAGCCGGGCTCCACGATCCACGCGGACTTCTGGAACACGTGGAAACAGGCGAAGCTGGAGCGACTCGTCAGCACCTGCATCAACACCGGCCCCAACTGCGTCTTCGCTGATCGCCCCCGGCTACTTCGAGGCCTGCTCCGCGGCGCCGACCGCGGCCTGGCCGGCGGCCAGGCGGGCCGTCTCCACGCGGAACGGCGAGCAGCTGACGTAGTCCAGGCCGATCTCGTGGCAGAAGGCCACGCTGGCCGGATCGCCGCCGTGCTCGCCGCAGATGCCGAGGTGCAGCGCGGGGTTGGACGCCTTCCCCTCCTCCACCGAGATCCGCATGAGCCGCCCCGTCCCGGGTCGGTCGATGGTGACGAACGGGTTCGCCGGCAGCAGCTTGCGCTGCTCGTACATGGCCATGAACTTGCCGATGTCGTCCCGGCTGAAGCCGAACGCCGTCTGGGTCAGGTCGTTCGTGCCGAAGGAGAAGAAGTCGGCGACCTGCGCGATCTCCCCGGAGGTCACCGCCGCACGGGGCAGCTCGATCATCGTCCCCCATTCGACGTACTCGAGCTCCACGCCCTCGCGTTCCAGGATCTTCCGGGCCACCGGTTCGAGCTCTTCGCGCATCTGGCGAAGCTCCTCGCGGGCCGCGACGAGCGGGATCATGATCTCGACCTGCGGATTGCCGCCCGCCTTCCTCACCTCGACCGCGGCCTCGATGATGGCCCGGACCTGCATGGCGTACAGCCCCGGCTTCACGATCCCCAGGCGGACCCCGCGAAGCCCCAGCATGGGGTTGATCTCGTGCATCTCGCCGACCTTCTCCAGGAGCACCTTGGCGTCGTCGAGCGAGATCGTCTCGCCCCGGAGGTCGACCTCATGGCCACCCGTCGCCGTCGCCACGGCCACGCCCGTCGCCAGGTCGACGAGGTCCGGCAGGAACTCGTGCAGGGGCGGGTCGAGCAGCCGAATGGTGACGGGCAGCCCGTCCATCGCCCTGAAGATGCCAACGAAGTCGTCGCGCTGCAACGGGAGCAGCGCCCGGTAGGCCTGGACCTCCTCGTCGCGCGTCTCGGCGAGGATCATCTGGCGGACCGCCGCGACGCGCTCCTCGCCGAGGAACATGTGCTCGGTCCGGCACAGTCCGATGCCCTGCGCGCCGCGCTCCCGAGCGTTGCGCGCCTGATCCGGCGTGTCGGCGTTCGCGCGAACCCGGAGCGTGCGTCGGTCGTCGGCGTGACGCATGAGCCGCTCGAAGGCCTTCCAGATCTTCTCCTGGCGCGCCACGGGGTCGCCGCCCCGGGCCCGCTCGAGCTTGGACTCCTCCAGCTCCAGCTCCCCGATGTACACGGAGCCGTTGAATCCATCGATCGTGATGTGGTCCCCCTCGGCGACCCTCGTGCCGTTCGCGATGAACGACCGCGTCGCCGGGTCGATACGAATGGCGTCGGCGCCGCACACGGCCGGGATGCCCTCGCCGCGAGCGACCACCGCGGCGTGGGAGTTCGTTCCACCGGCCGACGTGAGGATGCCCTGGGAGCGGATCATCCCGTGGTAGTCGTCCGGCGTGGTCTCGCGGCGCACGAGGATCACGCGTTCGCCCCGGCCCGCGCGCTCCTCGGCATCGTCGGCGCTGAACACGACTCGCCCGGTCGCGGCGCCCGGAGAGGCGTTCAGGCCCCGGGCGATCGGCCGCCTCTGCCTGGCCGCCTGCTCCCCGATGACCCGCTTGAACAGCTCCTCCAGCCGGTTGGAGTCCACTCGGAGAAGGGCCTCGTCCTCGGAGACGAGGCCCTCGTCCAGCATGTCGTAGGCCATGGTCCACTCCGCGAACGCGGTTCGCTTGCCGACCCGCGTCTGCAGGATCCAGAGCGTGCCCTTCTCGATGGTGAACTCGATGTCGCACATGTCCCGGTAGTGGCGCTCGAGCGTGTCCATGGTCTGGCGCAGCTCGTCGTAGGACGTCTTGTCGAGCTGCTCGAGCTCCACGAGGCGCAGCGTGTTGCGGATGCCGGCCACGACGTCCTCGCCCTGGGCGTTCGGCAGGTAGTCGCCGTACGGCACCTTCTCCCCGGTGGCGGGGTCGCGCGTGAACGCCACACCGGTCCCCGAGTCCATGCCCCGGTTCCCGAACACCATGGCCACGACGTTGACCGCCGTGCCGAGGTCGTCGGAGATCTTGTTCTGCCGCCGGTAGTCGATGGCGCGCCTGCCGTTCCACGACTTGAACACGGCCTCGATGGCCAGCCGAAGCTGGTCGCGGGGCTCCTGGGGGAAGTCGCTGCCGGTGTGCGCGCGGTAGATCTCCTGGAACTCCCCGAGCAGCGCCTGGAGATCGTCTGCGTCGAGGTCGGTGTCCTGCGCGTTGGGGCCCTTGGCGTGCTTGGCCTCGTCCAGCTTGTCCTCGAACGCGTCGCCGGGGATGTTCATAACGATCTTGCCGAACATCTGCACGAACCGGCGGTAGGAGTCCCACGCGAACCGCCAGTCGCCGTCGGTCTGCTTGGCCAGCCCCTGGACCGAGACGTCGTTCAGTCCGAGGTTGAGGACGGTGTCCATCATCCCGGGCATGGAGAACTTCGCGCCGCTGCGGACGCTGACCAGCAGCGGGTCGTCGGGGTCCCCGAGCCGCTTCCCCATGGCCGACTCGAGCTTCTGGAGGTGCTCCTCGGTCTCCGTCTCCAGGCCCTCCGGCCACCCGCCGGAGGCCAGGTAGCTCAGGCACGCCTCGGTCGTGATGGTGAACCCGGGGGGCACGTGCAGCCCCATGTTCGTCATCTCGGCGAGGTTGGCCCCCTTCCCGCCGAGCAGGTCCTTCATGTCCCTGTTGCCCTCGGAGAAGTCGTAGACGTACTTGGTCATGGCAAGACCTTCCGCTCGAGTCGTCCCCGTCAGTCTATTGACGCACGCCGATCCGGTCAGGCCGACGAACTCGGGCGGTTGCCGGGGGTCAGCGGAGGCACCCGCCTTCTCCGTCGGGACGGATGTGGGGCCGCATCAGATCGGCGGTGCCCTTGAACGCGTAGGGGTCCTCGCCGGCGACGAGCAGGACGTCGCGGTGGTCGGCGGTGCCCATGGGCGTGCCCTCCGGGGGGCGGAACCATGGCAGGAGGGATTCCGCGCTCATGTAGTGGTTGACCAACGCGCGCCGCATGCCGTGACGGCCGCTGTTGGGCAGGGAGCGGTGGAGCAGGTACCCGTCGAAGATCACGGCGGCGCCGGCGGGGAGCTCGACTGGAACCGCATCCTGTTCGCGATAGCGGAACCCGTAGGCCTCCCGCGTGCAGTCGAACCTGGCGTCGTCCTGCTCGCGGTCCGGGTAGAGCACGCCGGCCCGGTGCGAGCCCGGGATGGCCCACAGGCAGCCGTTCTCGACGGTGGCGTCGTCGAGCGCGACCCAGACCGCGGTGAGCGAGCGGTCGCGCGTCGGGATGTGGGTCTCGTCCTGGTGCCACGCCTGGCCGGGCTTGCCCTCGGACTTGATGAAGAGCATTGACTGCATCAACTTCACGTTCGGTCCGATGACTTCGGTCAGCGCCCGGACGGCCGCGGGGAGGCGTGCGATGTCACGGGCCAGAGACGAGACCTTGTGCGGGAAGTGGATGCACAGGTGGCGGCGGAGCACCTCCGCAACGTCCTCGTGCTCTCCGGCCGGCACGACACCCTCGATCGTGCCTGGATCGCCCCGGCAGACGGCCACCGACTCGGCCTGCGCAGCGGCCAGCAGGGAACGGTCGAGGAGATCGGGAACGATCAGATAGCCCTGGCGGTCGTACTCGCCGATGGCCTGGCCGCGCCGGAAACGGCCTGCCCTCGGCACCGTCGCGGTCGAAACTGTGTCCAGCATCCCCGTTCCTCCTTGATTGCTCGTTCGTCACATGTTCCGCGAGTGGTCGTGAGGCGCAAATGCTCGAAGCGGTTCTATGCTTGTCCGGATGTGAACTCTTCCTGGGCAGGTGCCGAGGCGGTGACGCGGGGTCCGGCGGTCGCGGACTATCCGCCCGGCGCGCGGATGCGTCCTCGCGTCATCGACGACTTCGAGTTCGTGTGGATGCTCCGCGGGCAGGCCTTGCTGGAAACCGGAGACGAGGAGCTGCCGCTCTCGCCCGGCCGGCTCCTGCTGGTCCCCCCGGGCGTGCCCCACGGGTTCCGGTGGGACCAGCGAGGCCCGAGCCGCCATGGTTACGTGCACTTCCGTCCGGGGCCTGAGGGCCGGCGCGAGGCCCGGCAGGTCCGATCCCGCCAGATGACCGAGCGCGATCCGTTGGCCGGTCTGTGCGCCTACCTGGTCTGGCTGGGTCGCGAACAGCCGGACGGGTGGAATCAGCGGGCGACGCAGACCGTGGGGTTCTTGCTGTCGCTGTTCACGACCCGATCGCTGCCGGGCGAGGGCGTGGGCACCGTCCTGCCGCCTCCCATGTCCTCGGTCGTGGACCACCTCCGGGACGAGTGGTCGGAGATGCCGCTTCGCCGCGTCGGCGTCGAGGAACTGGCGGCCGTCGCATGCGTGTCACGCAGCTACCTCAACCGGCTCTTCCAAGCGGAGTTCGGCACCAGCACCGCCTCCGCCTTGCAGGCGCTGCGCTGTTCCCGCGCGGAGACGCTCCTGACCCGCACCGACATGACGATCGGCTCGATCGCCCGTCAGTGCGGCTTCGCCGACCTGTACCACTTCTCCCACCGCTTCGCCGCGCGCTACGGCGTTCATCCAAGCGCGTATCGGGATGCGGTGAATCCGGGCTCTTCGGTGCTAGATCACCCCGGCGTGCGCCGTCTGGCCCACGCCATCTGGGACTGACCGCGGCACGAGGGGCTGACCATGGGTACATGGTCGAATATCCATGCAACGGACGAGGAGGCGACCATGGGAGGCGAGGACCCACCGGAGCGGGTGTTCGAAGGTATCGGCGCCCGATTCCTGGACGACCCGGCCGTCAGCCAGGGTACTGGATTCGGTTCGAACCCCGGCCTTCGGGTGGACGGCAGGATCTTCACCATGCTGGCCAGAGGCCGGCTCGTCGTGAAGCTGCCCAGGGAGCGGGTCGACGAACTCGTCGCCTCGGGGACCGCGGCGCGCTTCGACGCCGGGAAGGGTCGCCCAATGAAGGAATGGGCGGCCGTCCCAACCCTGCACATCGACCAATGGGAACGCCTCGCCGCCGAGGCGTTCGGATTCGTTGGATCGGCCCCCTGACTTCTTCAGGGCGGGCGCCGAGAACAAGTGGCGGGCGATGCGGCATGGCGTGAACGGCAAGCTCATCGGCCCGGGCAAGCAGGCCGAGGTTCCGATGCGGGAGCTGGCGCTCGAGTTGCTCGAGTTCGTGGACGACGTCGTGGACGACCTGGGGTCACGGCGGGACGTGGAGCACGTGCACACGATCATCGCCGAGGGGACGAGCGCAGACCGCCAGCTCCGGGTGTTCCGGGAGACCGGGGACCTGAAGGCGGTCGTGGACCACGTCGCCTCGGAGACGGTGGCGGCGCCCCCAGGATAGGGCGCTACGGCTGGGGCGGTCCCTCGAACACGAACCGGGCGGGCATGGGGTCCGGCAGCTGGTCCTCGGCCCCGAAGACCACGACGATGACCTGCCCGTCCGCCAGATCGAGCTGGGTGGGGTCGCCGTCGAAGGGGTGCCCGTCGACGAAGACCCGGATCCGGTCGGGGACGCTCCGGCAGTAGCCGCCCAGGCACGTGCCGGTGAACCGCACGCCCCACACGTCGAACACCATGCCCAGCGTGAAGTGCCTCGGGCGGGCCGCCTCGACGTGGATGGTGCCGCTGCCGGAGTGCGTGTGGATCTCGGCGAGCTTCAGGGGCCGGAGCTGGATCCCGATGCCGACCGGCACCGGGACCTGCCGCCCGTGCACGAACACCACGAGGTTCACGTGGAAGTGGACCCGGGTGACCTCCGGGCCGAGCGGCGGCAGCCCGAGCGCCCGCAACCGCTGGTCGAGATGCGCGGTCTCCGGCGGCCACGGGGCGGGTCCGGTGTTCAGGCCGGAAGGCGCCGGCGGCGGGTTCGGGGCCTCGCCGGTGGGGGACGCCGGCGGAGAACCCACCGCCGGCTGGGACGCGGACGAGCCGGCCGTCCGCGGCGCGGACCCCGAGGCGCACGCCGCCGACAGCAACGCGAGGACGACAGCCGCGCCGAGGAGGCCCCGCCGGCGCCTCCCGGAGGCTCCCGTCACGAGATGACGCCCATCCCGCGCAGGGGTTCCCCCACTCACCGCAGCGCCGCCACCAGCTTCGCCAGCGTCCCCCCGTCAGAGGCGAACAGCGCCACCACGCTGGAGTCGTCGCCGGCGACGCCTCCCACCGAGGCATCGGTTCGGTCCCCGGTCCAGGAACCCATCGCGTCGAGGAACTGGCTCGCGTCCTCCGGCGTGTCCCACCCGGTCTCGAGCAGCACCGCGACGTGCGAGCCGTCGGTCCACGCGCGGTACTGGGCGCCGCCCCAGCCGTCCGCGGCGGTCCCGGCCTCGCCCCGGTCGAGGCCCAGCGCCAGCGCCTCCCGCAGCCACTCCTCCCCGACGTCCATGACGTCGAGGTCCTTCCAATCGGACCCCAGCGCCGGTCCCAGGTCGGGGACCGACACCCCGACGGGCCGATCGGCGGGGAACTTCTCGGGGTGGATGACCTGCTCGGTCGAGGCGGGGAACCGCTCCAGGGACGCGTTCACCTCTTGCAGGCCGCCCTCGGACCGCAGCGCCGTGATGAACGGGGGCCCGTCGACGTACGGCCACGTCTCCAGCTGCTGGACGAACGGAGGCACGCTCGGCGGCTGGCTCCCCCCGCCGCCGAGCGCCAGCTTCGCCAGGTCCCCCGGGGAGAAGAACTGCTCCGCCACCTGGAGCGAGAAGTACACGGCGCTGCCCTCCACCGCACCGAGCGACGCCATGAGCCCCTCGTCGTCGCAGGCGTCCTCGAGGTCGTTGATCCGGGCCAGATGGAAGTGCTGGTCGTCGTCGGCGTGGGTCAGCTCGTGGGCCAGGGTGAACCGCTCGACCGGTGAGGGATGATCGCTCCCGATGAAGACCAGCTGCCCCGAGGAGAGATCGAAGTACCCGATCACCTGGCTCGACAGGTACGAATGCACGGCATCGCGCAGGCTGGCGCCGCCGGGAATCACGCCGATCGTCGACCACGCCAGCGACCGGCGGCGCATGAGGTCCGGGGGGTACGAGTGGTCGAACGACTGGTCCAGCCCTCGCACCAGCTCGTCGTGGGTCACCGCGTCGACGGCCACCGGATGCTCGTAGCGGAGACCGCGGACCTGCTCGACATCCGACTCGGTCTGGACCACTGCGGGAGGCGCCGTGCCGGCCCGGGCCGGTGTGGGCGCCGGGGAGGGCGGGCGGACGCACAGGCGCGTCCGCACCGCGTCGGCCGACCGCGCCCCGATGGAGGCGGGGGGCAGCGTGAACGCGAGGCGGGGCCCCCCGCTCGGGGAGCCGGGCGCCGACGGTGTGGTGGAACCTGGCGCCGGGGACGGCGACGTGCATGCTGCGGCCACGACCAGGATCAGCGCCAGGGCGGGCGGCACGGCTCGTCGCATCAGCGCCCCGGCGCTTCCTCGCCGTCGCCGTCCGGGCCGGGAGCGCCATGTTCCGGCTCCGGATTCGCCACATGCCTGCGCGGTGTCGGGTCCGCCCCGCCGACGGGAGACCCATCCCTCTCGGAATCGTGCTGACAGGAGCTCGCCGGGGCGGACGAATCGACCGCCGCCGGCCGCAACCGCTTTCCCGGCGCGAGCACCGCCGCAGCTGCCACGCCAACCGTGGCGGCCGAGAGTGCGATCGAGGACCACACGACGGTCAGACCGCCGGTCCCGATCGCGCCCGAGAACTGGAGGTACGCCGAGACCAGCAACAGCACGAAGGCGACCGCGTAGACCCACAGTCGGCCCCCGGGGCCGCGCTCAGCCCGAGCCGCGACCGGGTCCTCGACCGCTTCGGTCACGGCAGGCGTTCCCGGAGGTGCTCCACCAGGTGGTCGATGGGGAGACGGTCCTGGCCCATGGAGTCGCGGTCGCGCACCGTGACCTGACCGTCCTCCAGCGAGTCGAAGTCCACGGTCACGCAGAACAGCGTCCCCACCTCGTCCTGACGCCGGTACCGCCGCCCGATCGAGCCGGCGTCGTCGAAGTCGGTCATCCAGTGGGGCTTCACCAGGTCGAACACCCGCCGGGCCTCGGGCACCAGCCGCTCGTTCCGCGACAGCGGCAGCACCGCGACCTTGAGCGGGGCCAGGTCCCGGTGCAGCCTGAGCACCGTGCGCTTCTCCGTGCCACCCTTGGCCGTCGGCGCCTCCTCCTCCGAGTACGCGTCGATCAGGAACGCCAGCATGGCCCGGTCGACCCCGGCGGCCGGCTCGATGACGTAGGGCACGTACCGCTCGTTGCGCTCCTGGTCGAAGTACGAGAGGTCCTCGCCGGAGTGCTTGGTGTGGGCACCGAGGTCGAAGTCGGTCCGGTTGGCGATGCCCTCCAGCTCGCCCCATTCGTCCCCGAACGGGAACGCGTACTCGACGTCGACCGTTCGCTTCGAGTAGTGGCTGAGCTCGTCGGGATCGTGCTCCCGCAGGCGCAGGTGATCCGGGTTGATGCCGAGGTCCGTGTACCAGCGCATCCGCTGCTCGATCCAGTAGTCGTGCCACCCCTCGTCGGTGCCGGGCTCCACGAAGAACTCCATCTCCATCTGCTCGAACTCGCGCGTCCGGTAGATGAAGTTTCCCGGCGTGATCTCGTTGCGGAACGACTTGCCGATCTGGGCGATCCCGAAGGGAATCTTCTTGCGGCTGGTCGACTGGATCATCGCGAAGTCGACGAACATCGCCTGGGCGGTCTCGGGGCGGAGGTACGCGACGCTGGTCTCGTCCTCCACCGGCCCCATGTGCGTCTTGAACATGAGGTTGAAGTTGCGGGGGTCGGTCCACTCGCTGTGCCCGCAGTTCGGGCACTTCGGGGGGCCTGCAGCCAGGTCGACGGTCGTCTCGTCGGCCTCGTGGCCGGATTGCGGCGCGTGGAACCCGGGGAGGTGGTCGGCCCGGAAGCGCTGATGGCAGTTGCGGCACTCCACCAGGGGGTCGGTGAACACGTCGAGGTGGCCGCTCGCCTCCCACACCCGCGGCGACATGATGATGGCGGCGTCGAGCCCGACCACGTCGTCGCGTAGCTGGACCATAGAACGCCACCACTCAGCCTTGACATTGCGCTTCAGCTCGACCCCGAGCGGCCCGTAATCCCAGGACGAGCGCAGGCCCCCGTAGATCTCGCTCGACTGGAAGACGATCCCCCGGCGCTTGGCCAGGGACGTGATGGCCTCTATGAGATCGGCCATGGGGAAGACCTCCTCTCCCGGCCGGTGGCTCCGGCCGCTGGCGTGAGGAACCATGGTACCGGCGACCACCCCGAGACCAACAGGAAGGGCGGCCGAGGCGCGCCGTCGCCTCGCGCTGGCTCTCGTCAGCCCTCGTCGACCACGAGGTCGCCGTCCACCGTCAGCGTGTCCACGATGCCGACCACCACCGAGCGGACCGGCGCCGTCTGGAGGCCAACCGCCTGGCGCGCGGAGTTCCCCTCGTCGACGATCAACACCGTCTCGCCCGAACCCGCGCCGGCGGCGTCGACGCAGATGAGGTAGCTCCCGTCGGGCTCACCGGCGGCGTCGAGCAGGTCGCAGACCAGGAGCCGGCGGCCGTCGAAGACCGGTGCGTTGATGGTCGAGACCACCGTGCCGACGACCCGGCCGACCCTCACAGCTCCTCCACCGCGTCGACGATGCCGACGATGGCGTGGTCCACCGGCACGAACGTCTCGGGAAGGGCCTGCGAGGCCTCCCGCGCGGCGACGATGTAGACCACCTCCCCAGGGCCGGCCATGTGCACGGCATCTGCCGCCACCACGGGCTCGCCAGTGGGACGCTGGCGGCGGTCGAGCGGCTGGACGATCAGGAACTTCACGCCGTCCAGGCCCTGGGCCGTCACGGTCGCGACCACGGTTCCGATCACGCGAGCGAGCTGCACGGCTCACGACCCCCCGGTGCGGCGCGTCCGCCCGCCGCCCGAGCGGCGCCGAGTGGCCGTCGCCGGGCGCTTCGCGGTCGATCGCTTGGTGCGCGCCGGACCCCCGGCGGAAGGGCGTTTCTGCTGCGCCTGCGGCCTCGCCGGACGTGACGTCTTCGCCCGGCCCACCCCGGCGCCGCCGGTGCCGGGCATGGGACGCCCTCCCGGCGGTGGCCCGCCCGGCGGGGTCGGTTCGGGGCCGCCGTCGGTCTTCTCCGCCCCCCGGACCCGCTCCGCGAACCGGGGGTCCGCGATGAGGTTCTCGTGCATCTCGCCGTGCAGCTGCGCGATGACCACGTGCGCCAGGTCCCGTCCGGTCGAGGCGATGCGAGCCGCTCCCGCCTCGATCGCGGCCTCGACCTCGGCCACCTCTCCCCCGAACAGCACGTAGCCCTTGCCGCCGAGCTCGTCCGCGAGGCGGAGATCCCGGATGACGACCCGGGCGGCCTTCACGCCGGCGTCGGCGGCGTCGACGATCGCCGCGACGGTTCGTGTCTCGATCACGCCGAGGGCCTCGCCCCCGCCCTCGCGCCGGACCCCCCCGATCGACGCCACGACGTCGGGATGGACGTCGGGGAGGAACACCTCGTCGGCCACCGCGCCCGCCCCGACCTCGCGGCCGGCCTGGAGCGCCTCCTCCACGTCGGCGGTCACCCCGCCGACCAGCACCAGGTACCTCCCGGGGTGCACCGTCCCGGCGCGGAGCACGTCGAGCGGCGCCCGCTTGGCCATGGCGTCCCCCGCCTCGATGCCCCGGGCGATCGAGTCGAACTCGAGGACCGCGACGGCCGGCCGCAACTCCTACCCCTCCCCCGCCGAGGCCACAACCCGGATGGCCACGGCTAGACGATCCGGAGTGCGCCGACGACCGTGATGCGGCGCTCGCGGGAGAACGTCCGGGGGCGGGTCAGCCCGTCGCCCGTGGGGCTCGCGATCGAGAAGGAGCAGAACCCCTCGCCCCCCTCGCCGAGGCCGGCGTAGTTCGGCGCGTTCGCGACGAAGATCGAGCAGTTCATGGCGAGCGCCATGCGGGTGATCGTCTCGACGTTCGTCGAGTGAATCGACGCCGTGTGCCGGAAGCCGTGCTCGGAGCGCGCGGCGAGGTCGATGGCCTGATCCACCGTCGACACCCGGGTGACCGGCATGACCGGCATCATCTGCTCGGTCCACACCAGGTTGTGCTCGTTGGGCACCTCGGCCACGAGCAGGCGCACGTCGTCGCCCGCGCGGACGCCGATCTCAGCCAGGATCAGGCTCGCATCCTTGCCGATCCACCTCGGGTCGATGTGGCCGGGCTTCCCCGCGGGGCCCATCTCGGTGAAGATCACGCGCTCGAGGCGGCGCAGCTCGTGCTCCTTCAGCACGTAGGAGCCGTTCGCGGCCATCGCGCGGACCAGCCGGTCGGCCACCGTGTCCACGACGATCGCCGTCTTCTCGTCCGTGCAGATCACGTTGTTGTCGAACGAGGCGCCACGCACGATGTCGCGCCCGGCCCGGTCGACGTCGGCCGTCTGGTCCACCACCGCCGGCGGGTTCCCCGGCCCGGCCGTCACCGCCCGCTTGTCGGTCTTCAGGGCCTCGCGGACCACCCCGGGACCGCCGGTCACGAGCAGCAGGCGGACAGCCGGATGGTTCATGAGCGCCTTGGCGCTGTCGATGGTGGGCTCGGCGACGGCCGTCACGAGGTTCGCCGGGCCGCCCGACGCCACGATGGCCCGGTTGAGCAGCCGGACGTTCTCGGCGGAGACGCGCTTCGCGTTCGGATGGACGTTGAAGACGAGCGAGTTGCCGGCCGAGACGATCGAGATCGTGTTGTTGATGATCGTGGAGGTCGGGTTGGTCGTGGGGGTGATCGCCGCCACCACGCCGAAGGGGGCGAACTCGGTGACCATCATCCCCAGCTCACCGGTCGCGGCCTCGACCTCGAGGTCCTCGGGGCCGGGAGCCTTCGTCGACACGATCCGGTTCTTGACGATCTTGTCGGCCACGCGACCGAGACCGGTCTCGGCGTGGGCCATCTCGGCGAGCCGCTCGTTGTGTTCGAGCATGGAGCCCCGGATCGCCGAGATGATGGCCTTGCGTCCCCCCAGCCCGACCCGCCGGAATTCATCGAACGCGGCGGCCGCCGCCGCGACGGCCTCGTCGATCGTGGCGAAGATGCCCTCGCCGAGCTCCCCCTCCCCCGAAGAGGAGAGCCCCTCGGCGGCTCGCAGGCCGGCCCCCGGATGCGCGCCGGCCTCCCCGAGCCGTCTTCGGACCCGCTCGATGATGCCCTGGATCTCCTGCTGCGTCAGCGTGCCGCTCATGTCTCACCCCGTTGGCCGCTCCGGGTGGCCGCGCCGGCGAACGATGCGGCTCCAACCCGCGAGATCTCGGCCGTCACTTGTGGAACTTCTCCTCGCCGCCGACCTCCCAGGTGTCGACGATGGCCATGATCACGGCGTCGCACGGCCGGTCCCTGGTCGCCTCCGTCTGGCGCGCGGAGCTGCCGGTGGCCACCATCACCACCTCGCCCACGCCGGCGCCGACCGCGTCCGCCGCCACGACGAACGGGCCGGCGTCCGCGTTGTCCACGTCGAGATAGCGGACCACGAGGAACTTCAGGCCCTCCATCGAGGCCTCCTTGCGGCTCGCGACCAGGGTTCCGGCCACGCGTCCCAGGAGCACGTCGCTCTCCTTCCTTCCTCGGTTCCGGCCGGGTGCTACGAGGCCTGTCCGAGCTCGCCCTGGGCCTCCTCCCGCCGGCCCAGCGGCAGGACCATGTCGATGTTCACGTGCGGCCGGGCGATCACGTGGGTCGCGATGATCTCGCCGACCTTCTCGGAGTTCTGGATCCCGGCCTGCACCGCGGCCTTCACCGCGGCGACGTCGCCGCGGACGATCGCGGTGACGTAGCCGCCGCCGGTCTCCTCGTAGCTCACCAGCTCGACCTTGGCCGCCTTCACCATCGCGTCGGCGGCCTCCACCATCGCGGCGAAGCTCCTCGCCTCGATCATGCCCAGGGCGTCAGCCATGCCTCCCTCTCCCTTCCTCGGTCCTTCGCCGGATGCCCGCGGCGCCCGGCCTCATCGTCACGAACCAGCCTCGCCGTCAGCCGCCCCGGCCCGACGGCGCCTCCCTGCCCTCCAGTCCCTCGATCGCGGATACCGCCGCCTGCCACCCGACGTCGATGTCCCGCTCCGCGCCCCCGAGGTAGATCCGCCCCATGGAGCCGAACGAGCGCACCTCGAGGATGTTGATCTGTGCGGCCTTCTCGGCCTCGTTCGCGGCGAGCGGCGCGTACGCGGCCGGCTCGCACTCGAGGACGTACAGCGTCTGCCCCCCGAGGATCATCTGGCCGTGCCTCGTCCGGTTGATCAGCTGGGCGTGGTGGTCGGTGATCCGCCGCACGATCTGGCTCGACAGGATCCGCGGCCTGATTCGGTCGGTCTCCTTCGCGCCGATCTGCTCGAGGATCTCGGCCCCCGCCGCCCGGGCGTCCGCCTGGTCCGAGGAGTGGATCTCGAGCATGCCGTAGTACCGCTCGATGATCTGCATGCCCGGCGTCACGTTCGTCGACTTCAGCGCGATGTCGGTCAGGCGGTTGATCTCGATGCCGGGCGAGATCTCCACGTACAGCGACGCGTCTCCGGGGAGCGGCAGGAATCCCTGGGCCACGGTCCCCAGGAACGCGGCGTACTGGGGCTGGAGGCTGTCCAGGAAGCAGTACGCGCGGAGCTCGATGCCGTTCGTCACGCAACCCCCTTCCGAAGCGAGCGCTGCTCGCCGACGATCCGCACGCCGGCCGAGGCGCCGATGCGCGTGGCCCCCGCGGCGATCATGTCCCGGACGTTCTCGAGCGTCCGGATCCCGCCCGCGGCCTTCACGCCGAGCTTGGGGCCCACCGTCTCCCGCATCAGCAGGACGTCCTCGACGGTCGCGCCGTGCGGCCCGAACCCCGTGGACGTCTTCACGAAGTCGGCCTTCGCCTGCTTCGCCAGATGGGAGGCCAGGACCTTCTCCTCGTCCGTGAGCAGGGCGGCCTCGATGATCACCTTGTTGAGCGCCCCGGACTCGTGGCAGGCGTCGGATACCTTCGCGATGTCGTCCCGGACCACGTCGCGCATGCCGCTCTTCAGCGCCCCGACGTTGATCACCATGTCGATCTCCCGGGCGCCGTCCCGCAGGACCCTGCGGGTCTCGAACGCCTTCACGCCGGCCGTGGTGGCTCCGAACGGGAACCCCACCACGGACGCCACCTTCACGGGCGTCCCCCGCAGGCGGTCGGCGCACCGCCGGACCCAGGTGGGGTTCACGCACACGGCCGCGAACCCGTACTGCGCGGCCTCGTCGCACAGCTCATCGATGGCGGCCGCGGTCGCGTCGGGGCGCAGGAGCGTGTGGTCGATGTAGCGCGCGAGATCCGTCGGGACATCGGCCCCGTTGCCCGAGTAGCTGATCCGCCCGGCGCCGGTGCCGACGATGCCCCGCACCTTCTCCGAGCAGTGCGCCGCGCACGAGCCCCTGCAGTCGGCGCACACGTCGCCGGAGGCCCGGCCGCCGAGCGCCGCGACCACCTCGCGGGTCACCGCCTCGATGAGGTCATCCCGGGTGCTCACGACGATCGTCCTCCCGGTCGCAGCACGACGCGCCGAATCCTCACGACGACACCCTCACGGGCGCGTCCTGCAGGTACCGGCGCTCGATCTCGGTGATCTTCTCGACCCGCCGGGCGTGGCGGCCCTCGCCCCATCCGGTGGACAGCCAGGCCTGCACGACCTGCAGCGCGAGGCTCTCGCCGAGCAGTCCCGCCCCCAGCGTCAGCACGTTCGCGTGGTTGTGCTCGCGGCTGTTGCGCGCGGACGAGACGTCCCAGCAGTTCGCCGCCCGGATTCCGGGGACCTTGTTCGCGGCGATCGCGGACCCGATCCCGGCGCCGTCGACCACGATGCCCCACCGGCACTCCCCGCCGGCCACGAGGCGGGCCACGGCGTGCGCGAAGTCCGGGTAGTCGACCGGCTCCGTGGACCCCGTCCCGCAGTCGCGGACGGTGAACCCGTGCTCCCGGAGGTCGGCCGCGATCCGCTCCTTGAGGTGGAACCCGCCGTGGTCGGCCCCGACGGCGACGTCCTCCCCGGAGCCGTCCACCCCACCCGCGGGCCCCTGGCCGCCGGCGACATCCGGTGCGGGGCGCGGGGCCGTGACCTGTTCGCCGCTCCCCTCGCCCGTGAGTGCAGCGACGACCTCGCCCACGAGCGCCCGCACCTCGTCCTCGGACGGCACGGCTCCGGTGTCCCCGTCCGCCATCATGCGCCAAGCCCCGTCTCGGGTGGCGCCGGGAGGACCGGCCCGGGAGGCTGCATCGCGACGCGGTACTCGTACCGCTCGCTCACGAACAGGAGCCTGGTGGACTCGATCACCCGGTCGTCCGGGGTCGAGCTCACCCGCTTCACGACCAGGATGGGACTCCCCCGCTCGCACTGGAGCAGGCGTGCCAGATCCTCGTCCGCGACGCTCGCGGAGATGGTCTCCTCCGCGTGGTGGAGGACCAGCGAAACAGGCGCCCGCTGGAGCCGCTCGTACAGCGATCCGCGATCCAGGCCGCGCTCGCCGAAGAGCTCGTCGTGGGTCGCGATGAGGTCGTGGGGCAGCCACGTGTCGGCGAGCCCCACCACGCGCTCGTCGGCGAGCAGCAGCCGCCGGAGGTGCCGGGCCGGCACGCCCGGCTCGACCGCGAGGTCGCCCGCGACGTTCTCCGGCGCCCCGACAACCTCAGAGCTCAGCATGCGGTGCGAGGGGACGAACCCCTGGCTGCGGGCGAGCTCGCTGAAGGACTGCAGCGTCGGGACGTGGCGGATCTTCGGGGACGCCACGAACGTGCCGAGCCCCTGAACGCGGCGAATCACGCCGTCGCCTTCGAGCTCGGCGAGGGCCTGGCGGATTGTCGCCCGCGAGACCCGGTACGAACGTTCGATCTCGGACTCGGTGGGGAGCCGGTCGCCCGATTTCATCCCCCGCTCCCGGATCTCCCGCAGCAGTGCCTCCCGGAGCTGGAAGTACAGAGGCATCGGCGCCTCACGATCCAGCAGCGCAGAACCACCGGAAAACGCGACGGCAGTCACCGGCGCCCGCCCGCCCGACCGACATTCTTCCGGTCATCATGATGACCGTACATAGCGAGACACATACTGAGCCTCCTGCGGGGGCCCGTCAAGTCGCATCGTCGGGGTCTCCGGACCGGGGCGCTGGGAACGGAAGCTCGGAAGCTGAGGCGACTCGCGGGCGGGGCGGAGACCTCCTACTCGACCGCGCCGAACCTTCTCGTGCGCTTCTGGAAGTCGCGAATGGCTTCGAAGAGGTGCTCGCGGTTGAAGTCCGGCCACAGGACCGGCGTGAACCAGAACTCGCTGTAGGCGGCCTGCCACAGCAGGAAGTTCGACAGGCGTTGTTCACCGGCGCTGCGAATGATCAGGTCCGGGTCGGGCATGTCGGGGCGATACATGCGCGAGGCGATCGAGTCGGCCGTGATGCGCTCGCCTCTCAGGCGGCCGGCGTCGTGGTCGTCGAGGATGCGCTTCACGGCGTCGGCGATCTCCGTGCGGCCGCCGTAGTTGAACGCGATCGTGAAGGTCATGCCGGTGTTCTGCCGCGTCAGCTCCTCGGCCGCCTCCATGTCGCGCAGGACGTTCTTCGGGATGCGCCAGTCGACCCGCCCCAGGAACCGGATGCGGACGTTGCGCGAGTCCAGGTCGTCGCGGCGCCTGCGCAGCAGCACGCGGTTGTAGTTCAACAGGAACCGGACCTCGCCGGGCGGCCGGCGCCAGTTCTCGGTGGAGAAGGCGTACACCGTCAGCCACCGCACGCCGGCCTCGATGGCCCCCTCGACGACGTCGAACAGGGCCTCCTCGCCTTTCTTGTGGCCCTCGGTCCGGGGCAGACCGCGCTGCTTGGCCCACCGGCCGTTGCCGTCCATCACGATCCCGACGTGCGCCGGGACGCTCGCCGGGTCGAGGTCGTGGAGGTACGAGCTCATGCCGGCGCCCCCCGGGCCAGCATCGGGAGCGAGCGGATCCGCCGGTCCAGGTGGTACTCGGTGAACCCGTAGAGCATCGCGCGGGCCTCCTTGCGGACGGTGCCGTCCTCGGCGTGTAGCCCCACCGTCTCCAGCCCGGTGCCCGCGTACCGCGCCAGCAGCGCGAGCGACGCCGCCGACACCGGCTCGCTGCCGTACTCCGCGCATCCGGAGCACACCGCCCCGCCCTGCGCGCTCGAGAACAGGCCGGCGTCGAGCCGCCCCCCGCACACCGCGCACGAGGTGAGCGCGGGGTGAAAGCCGGACAGCGACAGCAGCTTCAGCAGGAACGACTCGGCGACCGCGGCGGGGTCGACGGGGGCGGGCGCCGCGTCGAGCGCCCGAAGCCCCTGCAGCAACAGCAGGAACAGCCGGACGTTGCGCTCGTGCTCCTCAGCCACCTTGTCCACGGCCTCGAGCATGGCCTCACCCGCGGTGATCAGCGAGTAGTCCTCGCGGATCGCGCGATGGGCCGACAGGATCTCGGCCTGGGTCACCGTGTCGAGCGACCCCCGTCCGCGGTACATCAGCAACTGGACGTGCGTGAACGGCTCCAACCGGGCGCCGAAGCGGCTGAGGGTCTTGCGGGCCCCCTTGGCCACCGCCCGGACCTTGCCGGAACCCTGGGTCAGGATCGTGACGATTCGGTCGGCCTCGGCCAGCTTGATACGACGGAGGACGACGCCCTGTTCGTGGTACAGCGGCATCGCGGCAAATCGTACCCTCCGCCCCGGACGTCCCCGGCCCGCCGGTCATGCGTTTTCGTGGAGTTCGCGGCATCTGGGCCGGCGCAGACGCGCCACGTAGACTCCGGCCGATGTTGAGGTGCCCCAATTGCGGCGAGGAGAACCCGGAGCGAGCCCGGTTCTGCCTGAACTGCGGAACCGCACTCGAGGCTGAACCAGCGCCGGCGGCCGAGGAGCGCAAGGTCGTCTCGGTGCTGTTCGTCGACCTGGTCGGGTTCACCGCGCGGTCCGACGCCGCCGACCCGGAGGACGTCCGGGCCCGGCTCCGCCCCTACCACGCCATGCTGAAGCGCGAGATCGAGCGGTTCGGCGGCACCGTCGAGAAGTTCATCGGCGACGCGGTGATGGCGGTGTTCGGCGCGCCGGTCGCCCACGAGGACGACGCGGAACGCGCAGTACGCGCCGCGCTCCGCATCGTCGAGGCCATCCCGGAGCTGAACGAGGACCACCCCGGCCTGGAGCTCGCCGTGCGGGCCGCCGTCAACACCGGCGAGGCCGTGGTCACCCTCGACGCGCGGCCCGAGCGGGGCGAGGGGTTCGTGGCGGGCGACGTCGTGAACACGGCGTCCCGTCTCCAGACGGCCGCCCCGGTCGGCGGCGTGGTGGTGGGCGACGTCACCCGCCGGGCCTCCGGCGACGTCATCCGGTACGAGGAGCTCGAGCCGGTCGCCGTGAAGGGCAAGGCCGAGCCGGTCCCGCTGTGGCGGGCGATCGAGGCGAGGAGCCGGTTCGGCGTCGACGTCGAACGGCCCCGCACCCCGTTCGTCGGCCGCGCGGAGGACCTGACGCTGCTCCAGCAGTCGTTCCTCCGATCGCTTCGAGAGCCCGGTGTGCAGCTCGTCACCGTGACCGGCGAGCCCGGCGTCGGGAAGACCCGCCTGGTCGCCGAGTTCCAGGCCTGGGTTGACGATCTCCCCGAGCTCGTGTTCTGGCGCCAGGGGCGGTGCCTGCCCTACGGCGACGGCATCACCTTCTGGGCCCTGGGCGAGGTCGTGAAGGCGCACGCCGGCATCCTCGAGTCCGACGGCCCGGAGCAGGCCGCCCGGAAGCTCGTCGAGGTCGTCGACGCGGTGGCCGACGAGCCGGACCGGGAATGGACCCGGACCCGCCTGGCCCCCCTGGTCGGGCTCGAGGAGACGGCCACGCAGGGCACCGACCGGCGGGAGTCCTTCACGGCCTGGCGGACGTTCCTTGAATCGATCGCGGCCCGGAGCCCGCTCGTGGTCGTCCTCGAGGATCTCCACTGGGCCGACGAGGCCATGCTGGAGTTCGTCGACGACCTGGTCGAGTGGTCCACCGGCGTCCCGCTCACGGTGGTCTGCACCGCCCGCCCGGAGCTGTTCGAACGACACGCCGGCTGGGGCGGCGGCAAGCGGAACTCGGCGACGCTGTCGCTCGCCCCCCTGTCGGGCGAGGACACCGCCCGGCTGATCTCGGCCCTGCTCGACCAGGCCGTCCTCCCGGCCGAGACCCAGACGCTGCTGCTGGAGCGGGCCGGCGGGAACCCCCTGTACGCGGAGGAGTTCATCCGGATGCTGGTCGACCGGGGCGTGCTCCAGCATCGCGGCCAGGCGTGGACGGTCGCCGACGGGGAGGTCCCGGTGCCGGAGACCGTCCAGGCAACCATCGCGGCCCGCCTCGACACCCTGCCCCCCGAGCGCAAGGCCATGCTCCAGGACGCGTCGGTCATCGGAAAGGTCTTCTGGTCCGGCGCCGTCGCCGCGATGGGCGATCGGGCCGAGGGCGAGGTGCGGGACGGACTCCACGAGCTGAGCCGCAAGGAGCTCATCCGCCCGGCCCGGCGGAGCTCGGTCGAGGGCCAGGCCGAGTACGCGTTCTGGCACGCCCTGGTCCGGGACGTCACCTACGGCCAGCTCCCCCGCCAGGCGCGGGTACGCAAACATCGCGTGGCCGCCGCCTGGCTCGAGGATCTGGCCGGGGACCGGGTCGCGGACCACGCGGAGATGCTGGCGCACCACTACCGGGAGGCGCTCGACCTGGCGCGCGCGACCGGGTCGGCGAGCGAAGCAAGCGACCTCGAGGCGGAGCTCCGGCGGTTCCTCCTGCTCGCGGCGGAGCGCACGCAGGCGCTCGACCTGGCGAAGGCCGAGTCCTACGCGACGCAGGTCCTCGAGCTGACCGCGGCCGACGAACGCGGGCCGGTGCTCACCCTGCTCGCGCAGATCCTCCAGCGGCGGGGGAGACTGCCGGAGGCGGCGGCCGCGGCCGAGGAAGCCATCCGACTGTTCGGGGCCGGGGGCGACGAGGCCGGAGCGATCGACGCCCGGCTGATCCTGCCGAGGGTCGTCTGGCAGCTCGGCGACACCGAGCGCGCCGCCGTGCTGTACCAGGAGCTCATCTCCGTGCTGGAGCAACGTCCGCCCGGCCACGCGCTGGCCAAGGCGTACACGCTGTGGTCCGGGAACTCGATGCTCGCCGGGGAGTCGGCCCGGTCGCTGGAGTATGCGGAGAAGGCGATCGAGCTGTCCGAGCGGTTCGGGCTCGTGGCCGAGCGGGCCCGGGCGCTGCAGTTCCGGGGAGCCTCCCGGTCCGAGCTCGGAGACCCGGCCGGCGCCCTGGCCGACCTCGAGGAGGCGCTCCGAGTGTCCCTCGAGTTGAGTCTCCCCGAGGCCGGAGCCGCGTACGTCAACCTGGCCGACTGGCTGTGGGAGAGCGAGGGGCCCGCCCGGGCGCTCGAGGCCTACTCGAGCGCCGTCGAGTTCGCGGAGCGGCGCGGCCTGCTCAGCTCCGCGACCTGGGCGCTCGGACAGACCACCTGGGTCCTGTTCGACCTGGGCGAGTGGGACCGGCTCCTCGCCACCACCGACGACGTCATCCGAAGGGACGGCGGGACGAGCCAGGCCAGCGCCCTCCCCGTTCCGTTCCGGCTGCGCGTGCTCGCTTGGAGGGGGAGGCTCGAGGAGGCCGCCGCGGAGGTCCCGGACCTGCTCGAGCGGGCCCGGCACATCCGCGACCCCCAGATCCTCCTGCCGGCCCTGACCGCGGCCTCGTTCGTGGAGGACGAGCTGGGCCATACGGAGGCGGCCCTCGACCTGCTCGCCGAGTTCGAGGAGGCGGCCGTGACCGCTCCTCCGTGGTGGACGACCTTCGTGTTCGAGGGACTCCGGACACTGGTGCGGGCGGGGAGGCTCGACCGGGCGCAAGGGCTGGCCGACCACGCTGCCCCGTTCGGCACGAGGGCGGCGGGGCTCGAGATCTCGTTCCGGGCGGCGCTGGCGGAGGGCCGCGGCGAGACCGACGAGGCCCTGCGACTCCACGAACGGGCGGCCGCCCGCTGGGAGTCCTTCGGCTACGTGCTCGAGCTGGGCCACGCCCTGCTCGGCGCCGGCCGGTCCCTCGTGGCACAGGGGCGCCGGCGGGAGGCGGTCGAACCCCTGCGGCGCGCCCGGGAGGTCGTCGGAGCGCTGGGGGCGGTCCGCCTCATCCAGGACGCGGACGACCTGCTCGTCGAGGCCACCGCCCTGTCCTCCTGAGGCCGCGTCGCCGCGGCCGGACGGCCTCGCGCCGGCCGGAAGGGCCCGCGTAGACTGCGGAAATGCCTCGGTGCCCCACTTGCGGCGAGGACGCCCCGCGCGAGGCAGCCAGATGCCCAGCGTGCAGCGCCGCGCTGTTCCCGTCCGATCCAGGCGCTCGACGCGTCTCGGTGCTCGTCCTCGACCTGGTGGGCCCCGATGGTCCGCGCGTGGGCGACTCGGAGCAGGGCGAGGCGAACGTGGAGCCCGCGGTCGCACGAACCCGGCGGGAGATCCGGCTGCTGGCCGGCACGCTGCAGCCGTCGAAGGTCCATACCGCGGTCGGCGTGTTCGGCGGGCCTCCGGTCGGAGGGGACGGCGCCGAGCGGGCGGTGCGCGCCGCGCTCCGCGTCGCCGAAGCGCTGGCGGTGCCCGGCGAGCCTCCAGCGGTCTCGGTCGACGCGGCCGTGCACACGGGCGTGTATCCCCCGTCCGCGGACCCGCCCGCCGGCGACCGGAAGTTGGTGCCGCCGGAGGCCGCGCAGGTGGCGGCTCGACTCCTGGGGAACAGCGCGCCGGGGGTCGTCGTCGACCGGCCCACCCACGACGAGACCAGGCACCTGTTCGAGTACGAGCCGCTGGATGGCCCGTCCCCGGCGTGGGTGGCCCGAGCCGCTCGGGGCAGCTACGGCATCGACCTCGAGCTCGGCCTCCCCACCCCCTTCACCGGACGCGACCACGAGCTGGCCCTCCTCACCGACATCTACGCGCGGGTCCTGATGGAGTCGTCGCCGCACCTGGTGACGGTGGTGGGCGAGGCGGGCGCGGGGAAGTCCCGGCTGCTGTCGGAGTTCTTGAGCGCCCTCGACTCGCGGCCGGAGCTCGTGTACTGGCGACAGGGCCGGTCCCTCGCCGGGGCCCTGGGTCGCGGCGGAGGCGTCACGCTGTGGGCCCTCGGCGAGGTGGTGAAGGGCCAGGCCGGGATCCTGGAATCCGACGACCTCCGCACGGCACGCGAGAAGGTCGACGTGGCCACCAGGAACCTGCTGCCCGACCCGGGCGAACGGGACCGGGTCGGCCCCCTCCTCGACCCCCTGGTCGGCCTGGTGGGACCCGACCCCGCGCCGGTCCCCCGCCGCCGGTCGTTCCCCGCGTGGCTGCGGTTCCTCGAGGCGATGGCGGCGACCCACACGCTGGTGCTCGTGTTCGAGGATCTCCACCTCGCGGACCCCGGCACGCTCGCCTTCCTCCACCACATCGCGGAGCACGCCTCCGGCGTTCCTCTGCTGATGATCTGCACGGCCCGGTTCGAGCTGATGGAACGCGACCGCACGTGGGGCGGCGCCACGGCGGGGGGAGCGCACTCGACGACCATCACGCTGGGACCGCTGCCGGGGCGGGATGCCCGGGAGCTGATCGGGGCGATGGGCGGCCCGGTGGAGGCCGGAGGGACCCCGCCGGTGGAGCTCCTGGAGGCGGCCGGAGGCAACCCCCTGTACCTGGAGATGTACCTCGGGCTGCTGGGGGACCCGTCGATGGCTGGTCGCGAGCCACCGCCGCCGCCACCCACGTTCGCCGCCCTGATGTCGGCCCGGCTCGATGCGCTGGACAAGCCGCTGCGCGAGCTGATCGAGGACGCCGCGGTCGTCGGCAAGGTGTTCTGGCCGGGAGCCGTGGCGGCGATCGGCGGCCGCGACGAGGAGGGGGTGGCGACCGGGCTGGCCGAGCTCGTCCGCCGCAACGTGGTCCGCTCTTCCCGCCGGTCCTCGGTGGCCGGCCAGACCGAGCACGCCTTCTGGCACCTGGCCCTGCGCGACGCGGCCGCCGAGCACATGGACCCTGCTCGCCGCGCCGCCGCGCACCGGGCGGCGCTGGACTGGGCGACGTCCATGACCGGCGACCGGGTGGCCGACCACGCGGAGATCCTGGCGAACCACGTGGTCGCCGCGCTCGACACGGACCGGGGCGGGAACCTGGACCCGGCGCGCCGGTACCTGCGACTGGCCGCCGACCGCGCCGCAGGCCTCGATCCGTCGCGCGCGGCGGAGCTGTACGGGCGAGCCGCCGAGCTGCATCCACCCGAGTCTCGGGAGCGCGCAGGGCTGCTGGCCCGCGCGAACGCGATGGCCTCTGAGGGCTGACCCCGAATCGGGGTTGCGTTCCCCGTCAGCAGGCCGCGGTGATTCGGGGCATACTGCTGCGCACCCCGCCCTGTCCGCGCGAGAGGTCCGGCATGAAATTTGTGCTCATGAACGACGACGGCGACGCCGTCGCCGAGATCGAGAACCTCGAGCAGTACGACCTCTCGACCACCCGGGGGCGCGCGATGCTGCTCGACGACATCCTGGTCGCGTTGGGGCACGCCGACCGCCGGGTCGTGCTCGACATGATCCGGGAACGCCGGGATCGCGCCGAGCGGGCCATGGAGGCCGCCAACGCCCTGCGGCCCCATCCGAGCCGCGACCCCACACGCTGACGCAGAACATGGGCCCGGCCAACGCCGCGGTCAGGTGACCGCAGGCAGCGGCGATCGCCGACCGGGCGAAGCCGGGCGGGCTCTGGTAGAAACGGCGGGCCGTGCGCCGGCCCTTGCGGATCTTCCTCGTGCCCTTCGCGGTCGTCGCCCTGATGCCCGCGTGCTCCGGCCGGGCCGACGGGGGCGACGCCGGCCGGGGATCCGACCGGCCCACGACGCCGCAGCCCGCGGTGTCGTCGGCGAGCCCGTGCCCGGACCGGGCCGAGCGCCCGTTCGTGGTGACCATGCGCGATTACCGGTTCACCCCGTCGTGCCTGGTGGTGAGCGGCGCGGCCCCGTTCCACCTCCGCAACCGGGGCTCACAGGAGCACAACCTGACGATCCCGGGCACCGGGCTCTCGGTGGACGTCGCGCCGGGGCACACCGCGTCCCGTCCGCCCCTCATGCGGTCGCACGTGCCGCCCGGCACCTACCGGTTCTTCTGCCGGTTCCACCGGTCGCGGGGCATGACCGGCGAGCTGCACGTCCTCGCCGCCTGACGCGCGCGCCGCTCAGGCGGTGACGGTGATCGGGCCGTGCATGCCGTACCGGAAGTGCCCGGGGAGGTGGCAGGCGAACTCCATGTCGCCGGGCCGCCGGGTCACCCTCGAGAACGTGTACGTCGTCGTGCGCGTCTGGCCCGCCGGGATTGAGATCTGTCCGGGCACGGAACCGTCGTGGCCCGCGTGGGCGGTGTGCTCGACGTAGTACTGGACGGTGTCGTCGCCCACGATGAACTCGTGCTCGATCGGGTCGGTGTTGCGGATGACGAACGTGATCGTCGTCCCTCTGGCGAACGTGAACCGGGAGGGGTCGAACGCCGAATGGTGGATCCGGACGTCCACCGTCAGGTGGGAGCGGCCGCCGGCGTTGGCGCGGGCGCACCCAGCGGCCGCGAGGGCCACGAGGGCGAGCGCGGCGGCCGCGAACCGGCGGGCGGCCGGTCGGGGCCGGCGGTCCCCACCGCCGGCCCCGGTTCCGAGCCGCGTCATCACATCGCGATCCTGGCTCCGCCGCGGCGCTCGCGCCCGGCGACCAGCAACAGCACCAGCAACAGCCCGACGCCGACGACCACCGCCCACACCATGGCCCGAGGACCCGGCGTGGAGGCGGCCGGCGCCGATGCGAACCCGGCGTCGACCGGGGAGGGGCTCCCGCCGTTCACGTTGAGGGCCAGGTCGTAGGTCAGGTCACCGGCCTTCGCGTCGAGGGTCAGGAACGTGAACCACATGCCCCGGTTCGGCAGCCACTTCATGCCCCGGTCCGAGGACAGGTCGCTCAGGAGGAGCGAGGACGCGCCCTCGCTCCGCCGCTGCACCAGCCCGGGGGCCTGCGGCCCGGTTCCCGTGCTCCCGGCCGGCACCGGCAGCATGTTCGGCGCCCGGTCGGTGAGCAGGAACACGTCGGCCTCGATCGGCGTCTTGGGTGAGGCCCCGAGGCCCAGGATGCGCAGCGGGACCCACGGCTCCTTCGTCCTCATCACGAGGTGGATGGGGATGGCGTCGCCGAGACGCTCGCCTCGCGCCTTGGCCTTGTTGGCGTCGAACTGCACCGCCATGAAGTACGGGCTGCGCTTCGCGTAGAAGTCGAGCACCGCGGGCGCGTCGGGCGGGAGGAGGAACCCGTGGTCGGTCGCCCACTTCCCCACGCCGAACGCGCCGCCCCTCACCACCGTGAGATGGAGCGAGTCGACGTCCTTCTCCTGGACGACGACGGCCTCGCGGGTCGCCGCGCCCGGGACCGCGGCCTGCGGGGCGAGACTCGCGAACACCGGCGGCTGCACCTCCTGCTCGAGTCGCTGGAGCGTCCAGTTGCCCCCCCGAACGATCCGCTCCGGGTTGGCCGGGAGCGGCACGATCGATCCGAACTGCGCGCCGTCGCCCGCGAACTTGAACCCGGTGACGTAGTGCTCGAGGCCGTTGTGGTAGGCCGCGAGCGTCGTGGTCCGGACCAGCTGGATGGTCCCGTTGGTCGAGACCAGCCCGCCGCAGGCGAGCGCCGGTCCGGCACCGAGCACGACCACGAGCGCGACGGTGCCGGTGACGAGCAGAACCCGTTTCCGCACGGGAGAACCCCCTTCCTAGCGGTTGTCGAGGGGGTTGGACGGCCGGGGCGGGGGGTCGTGTTCCCCGGACGCACGACGAGATCGTTCCGCGGTCAGTACCCCAGGCGGTCGAGGGCCCGGGGGTCCCGCTGCCAGTCCTTCAACACCTTGACCCGGAGCGAGAGATAGACCGTGCGCCCAAGCAGCGCCTCGAACTCCTCGCGGGCGCGCGTGCCGATCTCCTTGAGCATGCCCCCGCCCCTGCCGATCATGATCCCCTTCTGGGACTCCCGCTCGACCAGCACCAGCGCATCGATGCGGACGGTGCCCTCCTCGGGGACCTCGAACTCCTCGATCTCCACCGCGATCGAGTGCGGGAGCTCCTCGCGGGTGAGCGCCAGCGCCTTCTCCCGCACGATCTCGGCGACCCGGTGCTCGAGGGTCTGGTCGGTGACCTGGTCCGGCGGGTACAGCGGCGGGCCCTCCTGCAGCCGGGCCACGAGCAGCCCCGCGAGCTCCGCGACGCCCGTCCCGGCCACGGCGGACACCGGGACGATCTCGTCGAACCCTCCCAGCGCAGCCGCGGCAGCCAGCTGCGGCACCAGCTTCCGGTGACCGACCCGGTCGATCTTGTTCACGGCGCACAGCTTGGGGCACGGCAGCGGCGCCACCTCGTGGTCGAACACGTAGGCGTCGCCCCGCCCGACGCCGGCCGCCGCATCCACCACGTGGACCACGGCGTCGACGCCCGACACCGAGGCCTTCACCGTCTCGTTCAGCCGGCGGCCGAGCGCCGTCCGGGGCTTGTGGAACCCCGGCGTGTCCGTGAACGCGACCTGGTAGTCCTCGGTGGTCAGCACGCCACGGATCCCCCGCCGGGTGGTCTGGGGCTTGTCGGACACGATCGCCACCTTCTGGCCGACCATGGCGTTCACCAGCGAGGACTTCCCGACGTTGGGACGCCCGACCACGGCCACGATGCCGGACCGGAACGCCCGCGGCTCCCCGGCGGCCGTCACCCGGGCAGGAAGTCCGGCCCGAACGCGTGGGGCAGCAGCTCGTCGAGGCGCCAAACCTCGCGGCGACCGCCGGGCGTCTCCACCGCGACCGGCATCGCGGGGCCGAACTCGTTCAGGAACTGCCGGCACGCGCCGCACGGCGGCGTCGGCCGGTCCGCGGAGCCGACCACGGCGACCGCGTCGATGCGCCGCTCCCCCGCGGCCACCGCGGTGGTGGCGGCGACCCGCTCCGCGCAGATCGACAGCCCGTACGACGCGTTCTCCACGTTGCAGCCCGAGTAGACCGAGCCTCCCGCCAGCACCGCGGCCCCCACCGCGAAATCGCTGTACGGCGCGTACGCCCGGTTGCGGGCGTCGTGCGCGGCGATGACCAGCCCGTCGATCGTCGCCTCGGAGACCTCGGTCGCGCGTTCTCCCATGCGTCCTCGGATCACGAGCGCTCGGCCCGTTCCTCGTGGCCGGCGGGCTCGGCGGCCTGCCCGTTCGCCGACGGGACGTCGGGGGGCGCCTGGGTGATCAGGGCCTTGGCGATGCGCCGGCCCTGAACCCGCTCGGCCTTGAACAGCAGGTCGTCGTAGCGAACCTCCTCGCCCTCCAGCGGGATCTTGCCCAGTAGGCCCATGATCAGCCCGCCCACGGTGTCCCACTCGTCGTCGGGGAGGTCCTTGTCGAGCAGCTCGTTGATCTCGTCGATGGCGGTACGCCCGTCGACGAGATAGGCCCCGCCCTCCAGGGCCTGCACCTGCGGCTCGTCCACGTCGTACTCATCCTCGATCTCGCCGACGAGCTCCTCGAGCAGGTCCTCCAGGGTGACCAGCCCGGACACGGAGCCGTGCTCGTCCGACACCATCGCGATGTGGAACTTCTGCTGCTGCATCTCGCGCAACAGCTCGGCGACCTTCTTGGCCTCCGGTACGAAGTGGGCCGGGCGCGTGATCTTCTCGATGGGCATGTCACGTTCGCCCTGGTACAGGGCCTTCAGGACGTCCTTCGCGTACACGAACCCCACGATGTCGTCGAGGTTCTCCCGGAACACCGGCAGGCGCGAGAACCCCCACCGGAGGACGAGGTCCTGGACGTCGCGGAGCGTCTTCTCCACCTCGACCCCGACCACGTCGGGCCGCGGGACCATCACCTCGCGCACGATCGTGTCGCCGAACTCGAAGATCGAGTGGATGAGGTCGGCCTCCTCCTCCTCGATCTGCTCCTCCTCCGACGCGACGTCGGCCATCGTGCGGATGTCCTGCTCGGTCGCGTACGGCCCCTGGGGAAGCCCCTTGCCCGGCGTGATCGCGTACGCGAGCTTCACGAGCGCCTTGGCCGGGGGGCCGAGGATCCGGCCCATGGCGAAGACGACCGGCGCCGTCCAGGCGGCGACCCGATCGGTCTGCTTGATCGCGTAGGTCTTGGGGGTGACCTCGGCGAAGATGAACAGCAGCAGCGTCATGCCCACCGTGGCGATCACCTGGCCGGCGTTATGGAACCACCGCGTCGCCAGGTCGGTGGCGACGGTGGTTCCGCCGATGGTGAACACCAGCGTCAGCAGGAGCACCACGTTGAGGTAGGGCGGCGGGTTCTCGACGATCTTCAGCAGCGATGCCGCCCCCCGGCGCCGCTCCTCGACGAGGTGGTAGGCGCGCACCTTCGTGGTCCGGGTGATCCCGACCTCGCTGGCGGCCATGAACCCGACGCCCAGGATCGACAGGAGGATGCCGAGGACCTCGATGACCTCGGTCCCGTTCATCGCCCGGCCTCGGACGCGGCGCGGCCGACGCCCTCCGCGTCCACCGCGACCCCGCTGTAGCGCTCCTGGAGCGCCCACATCTCGGCCCGCTCCTCGTCGTCCTCGTGGTCGTGGCCGAGGAGGTGCAGGATGCCGTGCACCAGCAGCAGGCGGATCTCGGACTGCAGGTCGCCGCCCTGCCGGGCCGCGTAGGCCGGGCAGATCACCACGTCTCCCAGGAGACGTACCCCGTCCCCGTCCTCGTCATCGAGGGGGAACGAGAGCACGTCGGTGGGTCCGGGCTCGCCGAGGTAGTGCTGGTGGAGATCGGACATCTCGCCTGCGTCGACCAGGGAGACCGAGAGCTCGAACCGGTACACGCCCTCCCCGCGAAGGGTCGCGATCGCGAGGGCGCCGAGCGCCGCCTCGTCCACCCCGACATCCTGACGGTTCGACAGCAGGACCGTCGCCTCGCCCTCGACGTGTTCCGTGGGATCCGGAGGCTCTCCGGAATCGGAACGTCTGCCGCCGTCGTCGCCATGCACGGAGCGCGTCACTCGCCCACGGAGGCCGGACGCTCGGCGAACCGCCGGTAGGCCTCCACGATGTCCTGCACGATCTTGTGCCGGACGACGTCCCGGGCACCCAGGTGGATGAACTCGATGCCGTCGATCCCGGCCAGGATCTCCTCGATGACGGCCAGCCCGCTTCGTTGCCCGGCCGGCAGGTCGGTCTGTGTCACGTCGCCGTTGATCGAGGCCTTCGACCCGAACCCCAGCCGCGTGAGGAACATCTTCATCTGCTCCGGCGAGGTGTTCTGCGCCTCGTCGAGAATGATGAACGAGTCGTTCAGGGTGTTGTGCGTGACCAGGAAGTCCTCGGTGACGTAGAGCGAATCGGCCGCGGCCACCTGGATGCACACCGTCTCGTGCTCCCCCGCCGGCACGATGCGGTCGACGAACCGCATAGGGCGGCCTCCGCCGAACACGCGGTACGTCTCCCGCTTGCGAGTCAGCCGGAAAGGATCGATTCCCGCAGGCAGCCGAATATCGAGGACATATGCATCCTTGCGGTGGTACACGGACCGTCCATGCGCTCGACCCTGCGGCCTGCCCGCCGCGACGCGCGTCCTCCAATAGGCCACGCCGCCAAGGGAGCGAACGAGGAACACGATGTCGTCCCTGAGTCGCGCCCATACCGTCGCATACTGGACTCGACACGAGCGGCGCGACTGCGTCACCGGTCCGCCATCCGTGTCCAGCAATCCCTGAAGCAGCGCTAGGCGCACTTCGGGCGAATTCCACAGGTAACTCGGCGGAACGAACTTCTCGCTGGCTCGACTATCGGTAAGACCCAGCTCCCTGAGTGCATGGGCCAGGGGATTGGCAGTGCGCGTCCCGCCTCGCCTCGGTGCACTGGAGGGAAGCAAGTAGTCGAACCGACCCCGGTGACGGGCCTGAACCCCCTCGACACTCATTTCGATCGCCAAGGCCAGTTCGGGATCATTGGTCGTGAACCCCGGCGTCTTCATCGTCAAGCTTCCATCGCCTAGCAGCAGCCCGAGGACGTATGGGTCGAGCGGAACCTCTCGCGGCGAGAATTCGGCGGGTGCCGAGAGGAGAGGCAGTTCGTACCGATGCCGGTGCGCTGTAAGGAGGTTCTTTGCCATCTCTCGCGTTTGCAGCACTCGCAGCGGTTTGCCGCGGCGACGATCCGCCGGCGTGGTGACGCTCCACAGATGCTCGGCGCACGCTAGTGTCGAGGCGCCGTCCTGCGCGGTGACCCTGAAGACTTCCTTGCGACCTTGCGGGTACACGCCCAGGACCGGCGTGGGGAGCCCGTTGGAACCGATCGCAAGGTCGCCTACCCGCAAGGACCCGATCGCGCGCCATCCCCATGGAGTGAGCACCGGGCTCGACACGGCCAACGCCCGTCCCCGCATGTACGCCAGGGGCGCGACCTCGATGGTGCCGCGTTCCATGAGGCGCTGCAGGGCGTCGGCGTCCATCATCTCGTAGAGGGCGTCGTACAGCGGCTTCATGTACGGGTCGATCTTCTCGTAGAGCGTTCCGGGGAGGAACCCGAGCCGCTCCCCGGCCTCGACCGCGGGACGGGTCAGGATGATCCGGCGGACCTCCGAGTCCTGCAGGGCCTTCACCGCGGTGGCCACCGCCAGGTACGTCTTCCCGGTCCCCGCGGGGCCGATGGAGAACGTCACCGTCGAGCGACGGAGCGCGTCGACGTACTTCTTCTGCCCGAGCGTCTTCGGGCCTATCGAGCGGCCCCGGGAGGTCAGGACCCGGTCGCCGAGCACCTCCGTGGGGCGGGCCTCGTCGACCTTCACCAGGTCGATGGTCTGCCCGACGCTGGCCTCGGTGAGCATGTGGCCCCGCTCGAGCAGCGCGAGCAGCTCCTCGAACAGCATCCCGACCTTCTCGGCCTCGCCCTCGCTGCCCGTGATCGTGATCTCGTTGCCGCGGACGACGATCTGGGAGTCGAAGGCCTTCTCGACGAGCTTCAGCAGCTCGTCGGTGCGTCCGAGGAGGGCAACCATCGGCTGGCTGCCTGGGACGATGATCTTGACCTGCGTGGTGGCTTTCGCCAAGTCGTGCGTTTCGGGGACTCCGCCCCGCTCCTTCTGCTCAGTGTGCGAAACGGGGTCGCGCCGCCGCGACCCCGGTCTCTCGGAATGATACCGCGGCGGATGGGCCGCCTCTCGATTCAACCCGGAGGCCACCCCATCCGGCGGCCACCCAGGAGATGGAAATGCAGGTGCTGCACGGACTGGCCGGCGTCGGACCCGACGTTCGTCACGACGCGCCATCCTCCCTCGTCGATGCCCTCGGCCCGGGCGATCCGAGCGGCCGACCGGAACAGCTCGGCGAGCATGTCCCCGTGGTCCGGTCGCAGCTCCCGGACCGACGTCACGTGAGGGTCCGGGCCCCGTGGACCTCGCCCCGCCGGGTCGTCTCGCCCCGGATCTCGGCCAGGCGCTCGATCAGTCCCCGTTCCTCCTTGCGGAGGTGGTCCGGGACGTCCACCTGCACCGTGAGGAACAGGTCGCCGCGGCCGCGGCGCCCGAGATTGGGGACGCCCCGGCCGCGGAGGCGGATGACCGACCCCGGCTGGGTCCCCGGGGCGACCTTCACCCGCTCTACGCCGTCGATGGTGGAGACGTCGAGCTCCGTGCCCAACACGGCCTGGGTCAGCGGGAGATCCAGGACCGACACCAGATCGCTCCCCCGCCGCTCGAAGCTCGGGTGGGGGAGCACGGCGACCTGGAGGTAGAGGTCGCCCGGCGGGCCGCCGTACCGCCCGCCGTTGCCGGCACCGGCGATCCGCAGCTCCATGCCGTCGGCCACCCCGGGCGGGACGTCGACCGTGACGACCTGGCGGCGGCGCAGCCTGCCCTCCCCCCGGCATTGCGTGCACGGCGACGCGATCATCTCGCCGGTGCCCTCGCAGGTCGGGCAGGGCCGGGCGGTCATCACCGTCCCGAAGACCGTGCGCTGGACCTCCTGCAGCTCGCCGGAGCCGCCGCACCGTGAGCATCTCGTCGGCGAGGTTCCCGGCTCGGCGCCGGTCCCCGAGCAGCGATCGCACGGCTCCATGGAGTCGATGCCGACCTCGCGCTGGACGCCGAACGCGGCCTCCTCGAGGGACAGCGAGACCTCGGCGAAGACGTCCTCGCCCCTGCGGGCCCGGGTGCGCGGGCCGCGGCTCCTCCGGCGGCCCATGCCCCCGCCGAAGAACACGTCGAAGATGTCGCCGAACGGGAACAGGTCGGGGATCGCCTGGTTCCCGAACGTGTCGTACTGGCGGCGCTTCTGGGGGTCGGACAACACCTCGTACGCCGCGCTGACCTGCTTGAACCGCTCCTCGGCGTCCGGCTCGGCGTTGATGTCCGGATGGAGCTCGCGGGCGAGGCGGCGGTAGGCCTTGCGGATGTCCTCCTCGCTGGCGTCGCGTCCGACCCCGAGGACCTCGTACAGGTCCTGGACGTCAGCCACGGCGCTCACCCGCCTTCGGTGGGCAGGGACGACGGCCGAGGCGCCGGGCCGCGGACGGCCTCTCGGGACGGCGGGTCACTGCTGGGCGCCGAGCGCGGTCGCGAGCTCGGACAGGCGCCGGGCCACGGCCCGCACCGTCGTCATGGCGGTCAGGTAGTCCATGCGCGTCGGGCCGACGATGCCGATGGAGCCGACCGGGGTCTCGCCGGCCCGGTACGGGGCGGCGACGAGCGCGGCGTCCCACTCGCCGGTCGACGGGTGCTCGCCGCCGATCGTGACCGACAGGTCGTCGGCGACCGACGCCCGGCGCAGGAGCGTGAGCATCTCGCTCTCGCGTTCGATGGCCTCGAGGAGCCGCCGGACCGTGTCGAGGCGCCACGTCACCACCTCGGCGGCGAGATTGCCGACGCCGCCCACCAGCATGTGCTCCACCTCGGACCGGGTCCCGATGTCCTCCATGGCCCGGGCGACCAAGTCGAGGAGGTCGCGTTGCTCGGGCTCAGCGGAGGCGACCTGGGCGCGGGCGCGCTCCGCGGCCTCGGTGACGGAGAGGCCCGCGAGCGATCCGACCCGGGCCGAGACCCCGCGCGCCGCGTCGGGCGTGGCCTCCTCCGGGCGGTCGGCGAACGCCTTATACACCCGGCCGTGGTCGCCGACGAGCAGGATCATGAGCGTCGGACCCAGCTCGATCAGCTCGGCGCGGGCGATGCGGTCCTCACCCGGAGCCGGGGGCATGGCGAGCCCCGCGTACTGGGTCAGCGACGAGAGCAGACGCGTGGCGCCGAGGAGCACCTCCTCCATGTCGACGGCGGTCCGCTGGAAGAAGTCGGCGATCGCGCGACGCGGCGTCTCGCGCAGCCGCCCGGGCGGGAGCAGGTCGACGTACCGGCGGTACCCGAGGTCCGTCGGTGCGCGGCCGGCGGAGGTGTGGGGGTGGCTGAGGTACCCGAGCTCCTCGAGCGCCGACATCTCGTTGCGCACGGTGGCCGACGAGACGCCGAGGTTGTGCCGCTCGGCGACGGTCTCGCTCCCCACGGGCTCCCCCGTGCGGACGTACTCCTCGACGACGGCACGGAGGACCGCCTGCTTCCTGGGACCGAGGTCGCCCTTGCGTTCGTCTGCCATCTCCCAATGTTGTAGCACGTTCTAGCACTCGCCAACCGAGAGTGCTAGCAGCCCCCCCCTCAGCCGGCCAGCGCCAGCACGACGTCGTTGGCGAGGAACAACCCGCGCTCCGTCAGGACCATGCGACCGTCGCGCTCGACCAGGAGTCCGCCATCGACGAACGGCGCGGCCAGCGTGCGGTCGACGTCCCCCGTGGCCACGCCCGCGGAGGTGCGCAGGCCGAGAAACACCGCCTCGAGGCGGGACGCGTCTTCGTCCAGGTGCTCCTCGCCGCCGAGGGGGACGGTTCCGGATTCCACCGCGTCGAGGTACTGCTGCGGCGGGCGCACGTTCCACCACCGGCGGCCGTCGCTCCAGGAGTGGGCGCCGGCGCCCAGCCCGAGGTACGGGCGGCGCTCCCAGTACCCGAGGTTGTGGCGGCACTCGTGGCCGGGTTGCGCCCAGTTCGACACCTCGTAGTGCCCGTACCCGGCCGCGCCGAGCGCATCGCAGGCCAGCTCGAACATCTCGGCCTGGAGGTCGGGATCGGGCTGCGGCGTCGCCCCGGAGGCGACCGCCCGGCCGAGCGGCGTAGCGGGCTCGACGGTCAGGGCGTAGGCGGAGACGTGCTCGGGTCTCAGGGAGAGCGTCTGTTCCAGCGTCCGGCGCCACGAGTCGAGGGTCTCGCCGTGCGCGCCGAAGATCAGATCGAGGTTGACGTCGTCGAACCCTGCCGCGCGGGCGTCCCCGAAGGCCCGACACGCGGATTCCGGCTGGTGGACCCGCTCGAGCGCCACGAGGACGGAGCGGTCGAACGACTGCACACCCATCGACAGGCGGTTCACGCCGCCGGCCCGGAGCACGGCCAGCGAGCGCCGGTCCACGGTGTCGGGGTTGGCCTCGACCGTGACCTCGGCCGCACGGTCGAACGCGAACACGCGACGGAAATGGTCAATCACATTGACCAATTCGTCCGCCGGGAGCGTCGTCGGCGTTCCCCCGCCGAAGAACAGGGAGACGAACGGGATCCCGGACCACGCGCCCGCGTGCAGCTCGGCCTCCCGCCCCAGCGCGCGGACGTACCGGCCCGAGAGGTGGCCGAGGCCGGCGTACGCGTTGAAGTCGCAGTACCCGCACCGGGTGAGGCAGAACGGGACGTGGGCGTACAGCCCGGCTGAGGCCGGAGGGCCCGGCGTGCCCGCGCTCACTTCGCGCTCCCGGAACGCTGGTCGACCCGGAGCGCCGCGATGAAGGCTTCCTGGGGGACGTCCACCCGCCCGACCCGGCGCATGCGGGCCTTGCCCCGCTTCTGCTGCTCCAGCAGCTTGCGCTTCCGCGTGATGTCGCCGCCGTAGCACTTCGCCAGCACGTCCTTGCGCTTCGCCTTCACGGTCTCCCGGGAGATGATCCGGCTGCCCATCGTGGCCTGGATCGCGACGTCGTACATCTGGCGCGGGATCAGCTCGCGCAGGCGCTCGACCAGCTGCTTGCCGTACTGGTACGCCTTCTCCCGGTGCACGACGGCGCTGAACGCGTCGACCGGCTCGCCGTGCAGCAGGATGTCGACGCGGACCAGATCGCTCTGCTCGTACCCCCAGTGCTCGTAGTCGAGCGATGCGTACCCCCGGGTGCGGGACTTCAGCAGGTCGAAGAAATCGAAGATGATCTCCGCGAGCGGCAGCTGGTAGTGCACTTCGGCACGCTCCGGCGAGAGGTACTTCATGTCGACCATGTTGCCGCGGCGCGACTGGCAGAGATCCATCACCGGACCGAGGTACTCGCTGGGCGTCACCACGGTGGCCAGGACGAACGGCTCCTCGACCCGGTCGTACGTGCCGGGCTGGGGCATCTCGCTGGGGTTGTGGACGGTGACGATCTCCTCGCCCCGGACCACGCGGAACTCGACGTTGGGCGCTGTGGCGATGAGCTCCAGGTCGAACTCCCGCTCCAGGCGCTCCTTGACGATGTCCATGTGGAGCAGGCCGAGGAACCCGCAGCGGAACCCGAACCCGAGGGCCTGCGAGGATTCCGGCTCGAAGACCAGCGCCGCGTCGGACAGGCGGAGGCGCTCCAGCGACTCGCGCAGGGCCGGGTAGTCGCCGCCCTCGGCCGGGTACAGGCCGCTCCACACCATGGGCTTCGGCTCGCGGTAGCCGTGCAGCGGTTCCCTGGCGCCGCCCTTCCCCGCGGTGGTGACCGTGTCGCCGACCTTGGCCTGGCGGACGTCCTTCATGCCCGTGACCAGGTAGCCCACCTCCCCCGCACCGAGGGCGTCGACCGCCGTGGGAACCGGCGCCAGCACCCCGGCCTCCTCGGACTCCACCTCGGTGCGGGTGGCCATGAACCGGACCTTCGAGCGGGACCGCAGGGTGCCGTCGAACACCCGGAGGTAGGACAGGACGCCCCGGTACGCGTCGTAGGCGGAATCGAAGATCAGCGCGCGGAGGGGGTCGTCGGGGCGGCCCGTCGGAGGCGGGACACGCTCGACGACGGCGGCCAGCAGGTCCTCCACGCCGAGCCCGGTCTTCGCGGAGACCCGGAGGACGTCCTCGGGCGACTGTCCGACGAGCTCCGCGAGCTCCTTCGCCGTCTCGTCCGGGTCGGCCGCGGGGAGGTCGACCTTGTTGACGACCGGGATGACGGTGAGCCCACCCTCCTGGATCAGGTGGAAGTTGGCGAGCGTCTGGGCCTCGATGCCCTGCGCCGCGTCGACGAGGAGCACCGCGCCCTCGCAGGCGGCGAGCGACCGCGACACCTCGTACGTGAAGTCCACATGCCCCGGCGTGTCGATGAGGTTGAGCACGTACCGGCGACCGGCGTGCTCGTGCTCGAGGCGCACGGCCGCCGCCTTGATCGTGATCCCCCGCTCGCGCTCGAGGTCCATGCGGTCGAGGAACTGCTCGCGCATCTCCCGCGCAGAGACGGCGTGGGTGAGCTCGAGCAGGCGGTCGGCCAGGGTGGACTTCCCGTGGTCGATGTGCGCCACGATGCAGAAGTTCCGGATCTGGTTCGCGTCGGTCACGACTGGCGTCCTCGCGGCCGCCTCAGACGACGGCCGGCGCCCCTATCGTACGGGCGAGCCCGGGGCGTTCCGCGCCGCCGTGCCGGTCCGGGGCCATGCCTCCCGCCGGCGACGTGCCGGTCCGCGCCCCCAGGGCCCCGAGGGCCGCTTGGTACACTCGCTCCGCTCATGGCGAACATCAAGCAGCAGAAGAAGCGCAACCTCCAGAACGAGCGCGCCCGCCTCCGGAACAAGTCCGTCCGGTCCGAGCTGAAGACCGAGGCGAAGAAGGTCCGGCTCGCCGCCCAGGGCGGGGACCTCGACGCGGCGACCGAACAGGCGCGCGAGGCGTCGCGGGCGCTCGACAAGGCCGCCTCGCGCGGCGTCCTGCACAAGCGCACGGCGGCCCGGCGCAAGTCCCGCCTGGCGAAGACGCTCGCCCGCGCCTCCTCCGAGTAGGCGCGAACCGGCTCAGGCCGGGGTCGTGATCTCCGCCACCACCACCGGCAGCACCACGTCGCCGGGCGCGCCGCTCTTCAGCTCACGGTCGGCCTGGGCGATGCGGGCGTGGATCCCGACCAGCTCGGCCATCGTGAACCGGCGGACCTGCTCGCGAGAGCGGCGGACCTGCCAATCGAACCGGAGGCCGGCGGCACGGGCGACCTCTGCGGCCGGCATGCGTTCGGGGAGGGCCTTCACCCGGATGAGGTCGCGGACGCGCGACGCCACGCCTCCCAGGATCGCCAGGGGCTCCTCCCGGGCCTCGAGGAGCGTGCGGAGGGACCGGACGGCCCTCGCGGCGTCCCGCTCGAACAGCCGGTCGCACAGATCCCATACGCGCTGCTCGCCGAGGCCACGAAACTGGGACGCGACCAGCTCCCGCGAGACCCGCTGCCCGCGGAACGCCGCGGCGAGCTGTTCCAGCGCGGAGTCGAGCGCCGCCGGTGACTCGCCGACGGCGTCGACCAGCGCGCGGGCCGCCTCCGGGGCGAGGACGAGCGAATGCCGGCCGGCCCGGGACAGCAGCCACTGCGGGAGGTCCTTCCGGGCCACGGCGACCTGGCGGACCTCGCCGACCGGCTGCACGAGCTTGACCAGCGCGGCCGGCGGCTTGCCCCGCTCGGCGACCTCCACCAACAGCACGAGCCGGGCATCCGGCGCGGGCGACGCGAGGTAGGCGGCCAGCTCCTTCACACCCGCCTCGTGCAGGTGCCGGCACCCGGTCACGACCAGCGCGCGTTCCTCGCCGAACAACGACGGGGTGGCGAGGTCGGAGGTCTCGCCGCCTCGCCACTCGCCGGCTTCGACCTCGGCGGCCCGGACGCCCTGGAGAGCATCCGCCGCGGCCTCGCGGAGGAGGAACTCATCCTCACCCCACAGCAGCAGGACGTTCGGTGGAGGAGCCATCGCCGGTGATTCTACGGGCGGGCTCCGACGACGAGGCGCCTCCGCGGCGGCGGCCGGCCTGCCGCCTCGGGCAGTTCAGAATGGCGACCGCTCCGGGGCGAGGTGGGACGGCGCCGGGGTGCGACGCACCCGCTCCTCATCCCGGGTACGACCCGAACTCGAAGGTGCGGCCGCGCCCCGTGCGAACGAGGAGCGCGCGGTCGGCGAAGGTGACGACGACGTCCCCGGAGCGGTCCGTCCGGAACACGCGGGCCCCCGTGGCATGCAACTGGTCCAGGACCCGGGGAATCGGATGCCGGTAGTCGTTCGGGCCGACGCTCACCACCGCGACGGTCTCGTGGACGGCCCGGAAGAACGGCTCGATCGACGTTCCGGCCCCGTGATGGGGGACGTTGAGCACCTGCGCCGTGATGGGCTCGTGGTCGTGGAGCATGATCTGCTGGGCCGAGGCCTCCGGCTCGTTCGCGAACAGGACCCTGTCCCTCCCGTAGGACAGCAGGAGGACCAGGGAGTCGTTGTTCGCGTCGGAGTTCGTCCCGTCCCAGCACCGGTCCGGGCTCAGCACGTCGAATCGGAGGGCCCCGACGAGGAAGACGTCCCCGCGGTGGGGATGGCGCTCGGGCACCCCCTCCTGGCGGGACGCGGTGAGGAAGGCCCGGTACGGCAACGACCGGCTCTCGGGCGGGTGGCAGCCGGAGTCGAGGAGGAGGCCCGTGGGGAACCGGGCCAGCACGGCGGGCAGGCCGGTGAAGTGGTCGAGGTGGGGATGGGTGGCCACCACGAGGTCGAGCCGCTTCACCCCGAGCGCCGCGAGGTCCGTCGCCACCTGCTCGGGGTCCGGGCCGCCGTCGATGAGGACCGTCCCCCCGTCCGGCGCCCGCACGAGCGCTGCGTCGCCCTGCCCCACGTCGAGGAACCGGACCTCGAGGCCGGCCGGTGCCCCCGCCCGGATGGCCGCGGACCAGACGAACAGGGGCACGACCACGACGAACGCGATCGCGGCCCTCCGGGTCAGCCTCGGGCGCAGGCGGAACCACCAGGTCCCGAGGGCGACCAGGGCGAACCCGATCACGACCGGGGCCAGGCCGCCGCCGGAGGTGATCGAGGGCAGCGGGGCGCTGGCCAGCCGGTCTGCGAGCGCCTGGAGATACTCGACGAAGAAACCCGCCACCCGGGCCAGCGCCTCGGCGACCGGCGGCAGGATCTGGCCCAGCGCGGCCGCCGCGAGGCCCAGGAGGAGCGCTGGCGAGACCGCCGGGAAGGCCAGCAGGTTCGCGAGCAGCGTGACGAGCGGGACCTGGTGGAAGTACGCGAGCAGCAGCGGCGACACCCCGAGCTGCGCGGACATGGTGGTCCCTGCGGCGAGCGCGACGGGCCGGGGCAGCCACGACAGGCGTTCGGACAACGGCCCGGCGAGGGCCACCATTCCCGCCGTCGCCGCGACGCTCAGCTGGAAGCCGACCGACCACACGAGCGTCGGGTTCGACACCAGCAACACGAGGACGGCGGCGCCGAGCAGCGTCGCCGTGCTCCTCGGCCGTCCCAGAAGCATCCCGACCAGCGCGAGCCCCGCCATGACCCCGGCCCGGAGCACCGAGGGCTCGGCTCCGGTGAGCACGACGAAGAAGACGACCGTCGCCGTACCGAGCAGGAACCGCCCCCGGCTCGACAGCCGCACCAGCATCGCGAGCCCGAGCACCGGCGCGAGCACCATTGCGACGTTCTCGCCCGAGAACGTTCAGAAGGCAGTGTTCTCAGGCAGAGCTGATCAGGCCGGGAAGAGCCACGAGAAAGCACTGCTCAGCGCGGGTATCGGAGTTTATGTACCCCTCAGGCAAAAGTTTGGCCAAAGATGCTACAGTATGTGTACACATGGCGACGAACCGAGTGGGCGTGCGAGAGCTGCGCCAGAACCTCTCCCGCTACCTGCGCCGGGTGGCGCGGGGCGAGTGCCTCGAGGTGACCGAGCGCGGCAAGCCCGTGGCGGTGCTTGGTCCGGCGGATGAGTCCGGCTCCGCCCTCCGGCAGCTGGTGGCATCGGGACGGGCCACGCCGCCCGAAGGAGACCTCCTCGACCTGGCCCCGCCGAAGGGGCCGGTCACCACCAAGGGCACCGACGCCCTCCGGGAGCTCCAGGAAGACCGCGCGTAGTCGCGTGGCCGGGCAGCTCCTGTACCTGGACTCCTCGGCCATCGTGAAGCTCGTGATTACTCGAGCCCGAGACGAAGGCCCTTCGCGAGCTTCTCAGGTCCTGGCCGGATCGGGTGTTCGAGCGTGGTAGCTCGGATCGAGGTGGAACGGGTGGCGAGACGGATCGGCGGAGGAGCGATCCGAAGGGCGCGGACCGTCCTTTCGAGGATCGCGCTCGTGGACCTCGACGAGCCCGTCGTGCGGGTCGCGGCCGCGCTCGACCCGGCCGAGCTCAGAACCCTTGCCGCCATCCATCTGGCGACGGCGATCTCCCTGAGAGGGGACCTCGGAGCGCTCTGCGCCTACGAGGGCCGCCTTGCCCGGGCCGCGTTGAATGCAGTCGAGATCGTCGCTCCCGCATGAAGCCAATGTGCGAGACCCGCGTGAACGCGCGAGACAACCTCGTTTCCGCATTTCGGCGGAACTCCATGGGGAGGCTCGTCTGCAAGAGTGCGTCCTTCGTCAAGGCCCGACGTCGGGCGTCACCCCCGCGTTGATGCTTCCGGCTTCTCCCGCTGGGCCCGCGCTCGAGCCGCGGACACCACGTTCCCTTTCTGCTCGTAGCGCTCCTCGGCGGCGCGCAGCGCGTCGGCGGCCGCCCTGGGCCGCCCGATGAGCCGAAGCACCTCCGCCAGATCCGTGAAGGCGTCGCCGCGGTAGTTCAGCCAGTCCGTGCCCTCCGCCATCTGCACGACCTCCCGGGCCAGCCGCTCCGCCTCCTCGGGCTCGCCCCGGTGGGCCAGGATTTCGGCTCGGACCCCAGGGAACCGCAGATGAGTCTCCATGTCACCGGCGGCGGTGAGGCGCTCGGCCCACTCGGCGGCTTCGAGGGCGTCGTCGTGGCGACCCTGCTCGTACAGGATCCTTGCCATGAAAGCGACCCACGTCGACAGCTGGCCGGTGTTGCCGATGGACTCAAAGACCTCGATGCCGGGCCGCAAGGCTTGCTCGGCGGCCGTCGGATCGCCCGCCAGCACCTCCACCTGCGCTCGGACCAGCCCCGCGTACGCGACGGCCTCGACCTTCAGCCCCAGGTCCTCGAAGATCGCCGAGGCCCCAGCGACGCGCTGGCGAGCGGCTTCGAACTCGCCTCGCATGGCCACATGGAGGCCGAGCGTCAGCAGGGCGTAGGCCTCGTCGGTCCGGCGCTCGGCCGCGCCCCCGAGCATCTCACGGGCCCGAGCCGCTTCCTCCGCCGCGGGTCGGGGACCCGTTCCCGTCCAGGGGAGGGCCACATACCCCCCGGCGAGTCGGGGATCGAGCCATGGGTCGCGGGCGACGGAGGCGAAGGCGCGGGCGCGATCCCTGGCCACCTCGCCCCCCAGCTGGTGCCCGAGGCCGTGGCGGAAGAAGGCGATCCGAGCCCACGCCTCGGCCAGACCGGCCTCGTCGCCCACCTCTGCGAGCACCTCGGCCGCTTCCTCCGCCCCGCGTAGCCCCTCCTCCGCACTCAACGTCCGATCGAGACTGGCCCGGAGGCGGATCCGACGGAGGTCCGCCCTGGCCAGCAGAGCGCGGTCCCCGGCGACGCGAGCGCAGTCAGTCGCCTCGGCCAAAACCGCATCGGACCTCGAGTACTCCCCAATCGTGTGCAGCAGGTCATCGAGCCCCAGGAGGGCGCCGGCGCGCCCTGTCAAGTCCTCGAGAGGCCAGAGATCCACGCAGCGGGACAGGAGGCTCTCCGCCCCGTGGTAGTCCTCTCGGGCCGATGCTCGGAGGCCGGCTGAGGCGAGGATTCCCGCCGCCCGTTGTCGCAGCTCGCGCAGGTGCTCATCGCTCGGGGAAACCTCACGGCGATACCGGTAGGCCTGCTCCAGGTGGTAGCCGGCGATCTCCTCGTACTCAGGGAGCTGGTCCCCAGCCGATCGCAGGACCCAGTCGGCGAACCGCTCGTGGAGCTCGGCCCGGGTCCGCTTGGGGATCCCCCGGTAGGTGGCCTCCTGCACCAAGACGTGGCGAAACTGGTAGGAGCTGCCGGGAGGTGTCCCCGACCGCGCCGGCCGGATGTAGCGCTTGCGCACCAGCTGGTCGAGGTGGCGGGTGAGGCTGGGGCGCGCCTCCTCCGGGAACAGTGCGGCCACCTCGGGCCGTGAGAACTCTTTTCCCACCACGGCGGCCCGCTCCAGGACCCCTCGCTCCCCCGGCCCCAGGTGCTCCAGGCGGGCGGCCAGGAGAGCCTGGATGGTCTCGGGGAGGCGTATCTCCCCGTCCGCTGGGGGGTCGGCCAGGGCCGCCACCATCTGCTCCAAGAACAGGGGATTTCCCTCGGCCACGGCCATGATCTGCTCGGGGCGAGGAAGCGCCTCCGCCGAGGGGGCCAGGTTGGCGAGGAGAGCCCGGGCGTCGTCGGGGCCGAGGGGCTCCAGCTCCAGAGTGGTGGCGTTGCGCTTCCCGCCCCCCCAGGCCGGACGGTCCTCCAGGAGCTCCGGACGGGCCAGGCACACAAGGACCACCGGAGCCTCGGTGATGAGGTCGGCCAGGTGGTCCACCAGATCCAGGAACGCGGGCTCGGCCCAGTGCAGGTCCTCCAGAACGAGCGCCACTGGACGGCGCAGGGCCAGGGCCTCCAGGACCCGCCGGACGGCCCACCGGATCTCCTCCCCCGACCCCTGGATGACGGCAGCCCCGACGGCCCCCGCCACCTGGTCGGCGATGAGGGCGGCGTGCTCGGCTCCCTCCAGGAGATCGGCGATCCCTCCCCGGGCATCCTCCCCGAACGCCTGGTGCAGGATCTCCCGGAGCGGCCAGTACGTGATGCCCTCCCCGTAGGGCAGGCACCGGCCGGCGAGGACCGTGGCTCGTTGCCCCACCGCGGAGGAGAACTCCAGGGCCAACCGGGTCTTGCCCACCCCGGGGGCCCCCAGCACGGTGAACAGGTAGGCGGTCCGCTCCTCCACCGCTCGGTGGAAGGCCTGGTGGAGCTGGGCCAGCTCCGCCTTTCTCCCCACCAGGGGGGCGTCCAGGCGCCGGGGGTAGGGGGCGGCCCCTGGGATGAGGCGACTGACGCGCCACGCCGCCACCCCTTGCCGTTTGCCCTTGAGCGTGAGGGCAGGAACCGGCTCCGCCTCCACCGCCCCCGCCACCAGGCGGTGGGTGGTCTCCCCGATGAGGATCCCCCCGGGGTCGGCGGCTTGCTGCAGCCGGGCCGCAGTGTTCACGGGGTCCCCGGTTACCAGCACCTGGCCTCCCTCGGCCTGCCCCGCCACCACCTCCCCGGTGTTCACCCCCACCCGGACCTGCAAACGCGTTCCCCACCCCTCCGTGAGCTCTGCGTCCAGCGCCTCGAGGTCCCCGGCCAGATCGGAGGCCGCCCGGACCGCCCGGAGGGCGTCGTCCTCGTGCAACACGGGCAGGCCGAACACCGCCATCACGGCGTCCCCGATGAACTTCTCCACGGTCCCCCCGTGGCGGTGGAAGGCCTCCCGGGCCACCTCGAAGTACCGGGCCATCACCCCCCGCAGGGCCTCGGGGTCCAGGCGCTCCCCCAGGGCCGTGGACTCGGCCAGGTCGCAGAACACCACGGTGACGGTCTTTCGGATCTCCAGCGGGGCAGGGGGAGGGGGTTCGGGGGTCGGTGGGGCCACCGCGGGAGCGGGAGGAGGCCTGGCCGGAGGGAGGAGGAGGGCGGGATCCTGGCGGAGGATCCTGGCCTCCAGCTCGGTGAGCTCGGGGGTGGGGTCGATCCCGAGCTCCTCGGCCAGGACCTCCCTCCCCCGCCGGTAGGCCTCCAGCGCCTCGGCCTGGCGTCCGGACCGGTACAGGGCGAGCATGAGCTGGCCCCGAACCCGCTCCCGGAATGGGTGGCTCCCCACCAAGGACTCCAGCTCCGCTACCACCTCGGCGTGGCGACCGGAGGCCAGCTCGGCCTCGACGCGGTCCTCGGTGGCCTCCAGGCGAAGCTCCTCGAGCCTGGAGATCTCGGCCTGGGCGAAGGGTTCGTAGGTGAACTCGGCCAGGGCAGGCCCCCTCCACAGCCCCAGTGCCTCGGCGAGCAGGGAGGAGGCCTTCCCGGGATCTCCTTCGGCCAGGGCCCTCCGACCCTCCGCGGCCAGGCGCTCGAAGCGGGCCGAGTCGATGGCCTCGGGGTCGACCTCCAGGACGTAGCCGGAGGGGCGGGTGCGGATCCTGGGCCTCCGGGCTGCGCTTCTCCCGCCGGCTTGAAGGGCCCGGCGCAGGCGGGACACTGCGGCTTGAAGGGCGTTGGCCGCCCCTTCGGGAGGCGTCTCCCCCCACAGCCCCTCCACCAGGTGGTCGGCGGCCAGGACCTGGTTCGCCCTGGTGGCGAGGAGAACGAGGAGGGCTCGCTGGCGGGCCCCCCCGACCGGGATCGGCTGGTTTCCCTCCCGGACCTCCAGGGCCCCGAGGATCCGAATCTCCATCGCTCCTGCCTGTCAGCGCTTGGTCAGCGGGCGGTCAGGCACTCCCTCCATTCTCGTCCCGCAGGCAGGGAGCGTGGAAGCGGACCACTGGACCGAAAGGAGGGGGGATGCCCCCGGACAGGCCAGGCGTGAAGACGGAAGGTCCCTCACCCAACCGCATCCACCTATGGATCCGCACCAGAGAGCCCCTCGCCGGGGAAGTGGGTCTACACGGGGAGCGGCCCACCCCCTTCGAGGGATGGCTGGAGTTGCTGGAGCGGCTCTCGGAACTGGTGGCCTCCGTTTTCCCGGACGCGGGCCCCGCGGACAGGAGGGGCCGGTGAACAGGAATCGTCGAACCGCGCCTCACTGGTCTCGGGGACCCCCGGCAACCAACCGCTGAGGGATGGCGATGACGGAGGCTTGACCGACGAAGGAGGTTCACGAATGAAACGCTTGTTCGGATTTCTGGTGGCGACGGCGTTTGTCGTCGCCTTCTCGGGCACCGGTGGCAGGAGCGCTTCCGCAGCGACCGGGGCCCATTACTACCTCGCGCTTGGCGACTCGCTGGCTGCGAGCGCGCAGCCGAACGGCGACTTCCAGCACGGCTACGCCGAGCAACTGCTGGCGAAGCTGCAGCAGCAGGATCCCACCTTGCAGCTGGTGAAGCTCGGCTGCGGCGGCGAGAGCACCACGTCGATGATCTACGGCAGCCAGGACCCCTCGGTCGCGGCCAGCTGCGGCCCTCCGAGCTTCTACCGCCAGACCTACCCGCACAAGACGCAGCTCGCCGAGGCCGTGGCCTTCCTGGAGGCGCACCGGAAGTTCGTCTCGCTGGTGACGATCGACATCGGCGCCAACGACCTGCCGAACCTCTTGGCGATCGCGACCAACCTCCCGATCATCATTGATGAACTGAGGGGTGCGGCGGGCCCAGGTGTGCCGATCGTCGGCATGAACTACTACGACCCGAACCTCGCGACGATCTGGCTGGGGGGAGGCGGCCTCGCCGACCTCAACGCGGAGATCGGCTTCGCGGTCGCCTTCAACGACTTCCTGGAAGGCTTCTACGAGGCCGACCCGTCCGATGGCGCCACCCCCTACGCCGACGTCGAGACCGCGTTCCAGGTTACCGACACGACGCTCGTGAACGGGACGCCGCTCGACGTGCTCCGCGAGTGTCAGTGGACGTGGATCTGCTTCCCGCCGCCGCTCGGCCCCGACGTCCACGCCAACACGGCGGGCTACGGCGAGATCGCCCAGGCGTTCCTCGACGCCCTGCCCTGAGAGGAGGAATCGCCATGAAGAAGACCATCGCCGGAGTCTCGCTGCTGGTCGCCCTGCTCGCGGTAGCGGCCGCCGGAACCCAGTCGGCGGGCGCCGATCTAGCCATTCAGTCGGCGAGCGGGTTCGGCCAGGTGCATCTCGGCCTGCCGTTTCGCAACTTCGCCTTCTCGGCGACGAAAGAGCTGGACGGCACGGTGACCGGACAGGCTCAGCTGGAGCGTCGTGACAGCGGCATCCTCATCCACATCGACATCGACTGCCTGAACGTACTCGGCAGCATCGCGGTGATGAGCGGGGTCGTGACCTCGACGAACTCGCCGACGCTCCCAGTCGGGACCGACGAGCTGTTTGCGGTCCAGGACAATGGTGAAGGGCCGAGCGCCCCACCGGACGAGATCACACTCGCCTTCTCCGGCCTGGGGATCGCCTGTACGGACATCACCGATCCCGGAGTCCTGGCTCCGTTCCTTATCACGATCGAGAGCGGGCAGATCCAGGTGAGCTCGTGACCGACTCGGTGCCGACGGAACCAGCGGCGGAGCGTGTCGATTCTCGATCTGCACGGGTGAGGTGGAGCGCCTTCGGGTGCTCCGCCTCACCCGGACCAAATCATGCTCGGGCTGTGGGTCCGGGTGAGACCAGAATCAGACCGGGACGCAGAGGCAACTGAGCGCCGATTTTCGGCCACGGCGCCCTTACCTCCCCTTCGGATGCGACCCCTCGTGCCTGTCGACCGCCCACGCATCCATCCAGGCCAATCTGCCGGGCATCCTTGCGTGTGGGGTAAAGCAGTCCATGGACTTCGGGGTCCGTCGTCCCTTTTACCAGTGCATCGAGCATGGCCCGCCCCGAGACGCCGA
>WNGE01000452.1_pt1 | contig 53119 bp, 50 predicted proteins | sample 5400651 | NCBI WGS metagenome assembly WNGE01 (sample SAMN13153370, study PRJNA577476) | soil metagenome | isolation source: 60 cm soil or saprolite under grassland replicate 2 | place: USA:California | collected 2016-06-15 | reverse complement strand
CACCCGTCACCCTGCGAGACGTCATCACCGGACTCGACCAGGCCAACATCCACCTCGTCCTCAACGCGATCAGGAACGCCGGCGGACGGAACTAGCCGCCAGCCCGTCAAGCCCCCCCTCATCCGAAGTTCAGAGAACCGCGGAACTCCTCCAAGCCGCCGTCAAGCGAGGGGCTGGCCAAGCCGGCACCCAGACCGCGGTCGCTGCGCAAGCGTAACGGCCGCAAGCCCGGCGGGCAGGACGGGCACAACGGGACGACCCTGGCGCAGGTGGCCAGGCCAGACCAGGAGATCCGCCACGAGCCGGGCTGCTGCGGCCGGTGCGGTGCCGGGCTGGCGGGGCCGCCGGTCACCGGGGTGGAGCGCCGCCAGGTCTTCGACCTGCAGCCGGTGCGCGCCGAGGTGACCGAGCACCAGCTGATCTAGCGGGCATGCGGCTGCGGGCACCGCACCAAGGGCAGGGCCCGGCCGGCGCGGAGGCGCCGGTGCAGTACGGGCCGCGGATCGTCGCGATCATCGTCTACCTGCACGCCGGGCAGTTCTTGTCCAAGGACCGTACCGCGGTGGCGCTGGCGGAGCTGTTCGGCATTCCGTGCTCGTCCGGGACGGTCGCGGCGCTGACCGCCCGCGCGGCCGGGCGGCTGGACGGGTTCCTGGAGCAGGTCCACGAGCAGATCGCCGCCAGCGACGTCGCCGGGTTCGATGAGACCGGGTTCCGGGTCGAGGGCAGGCTGGCCTGGGTGCACTGCGCCCGCACCGGCAGTACACCCTGCTCATGGTGCATGCCAAGCGGGGCAGGCAGGCGGCCGAGGCGATGGGCATCCTGCCCCGGTTCACCGGGGTCGCCGTCCATGACGCCTGGGCTCCGTATGACACCTACACGGCCCCGGACCACCAGCTTTGCTGCGCGCACACCCTGCGCGAGCTGCAAGCCGTCGCCGACGGCGCGCCGCAAGGCCAGTGGTGCTGGGCCACGCAGGCCGCCGAGGCGCTCACCGCGATGCAGGACCTGGTGCGCGAGGCGGTCAGCCAGGGACGAGATGCCGTGGACCCGGCCGCGCTGGCCACCCAGGTCCGCCTGTTCCGTTCGGCGGTCCTTGCCGGGGCCAGCCAGACCGCCGCGCGATCCGGGCCGCTGATGAAAAAGCACAACGCGCTGGCCCGCCGCCTGCGCGACCGCCAGGACGACTACCTGCGATTCACCACCGATTTCCGGGCGCCGCCGGATAACAACGGCTGTGAACGCGATATCCGGATGGCCAAGCTGAAGCAGAAGGTATCCGGGTGCCTGCGCACGATGACTGGCGCCCGCCAGTTCTGCGCGATCCGCAGCTATCTGTCCACCGGCGCCAAACACGGCCTCAGCTTCTTCGATGCCTTGGTCATGCTCGCCCGCGGCGAGCCTTGGATGCCCCGCTGCCGCCTGATCAGACCACAGCGATTTCAGGTACCTGACCAGTTACACAGAAACTAAGTTGTTCCCCAGTGCTTACTGCCGGGGAACCCGAATATAACTTGACGGTGGGTGTGTAAAATCTTTAAATAGGAAAGTCACAAAAGCGTAGCAAAGTCGGCCCTGCTCCAGTTGTGACCTTGGGGGGTCGACCATGGGTACTGATGGGGCCGAGTGGGGCACCGCACAGCGCGGCAATAATAACGCGTCGGCGCGAGCCCGGACTGCGCTATCCGAGGCGCTGGCCGAGCTGCGCCGACTCACCCAGGACCCGCTCTTCGACGGGGTGGAACGCGCCCTGGCCAGCCTCGGCAATACCCCGATCGAGCCCGAATTCGGCGTGGAAACCGTGCGCAGGCTCCAGCAATGGAGCGCCGAGCACCAGCGCGTCGCCATTGAACTCGAGGCCGCCGCCCGCTGCTGCCGTCTCGTCGAGCGGGAAATTACCCAGCAGGTGGACGCCCTGCTGGAACGGCCGTCGGCGAAGACCAAGCGGCGTACCGGCCAGCTCCGGGAGATGTTCCGCCGCGGCCGGGTCGGCTCGCAGCCCGCGGAAGAATGGCGGGAGCCGGCCGTCCGCGAGCCCGAGCTCACGTTGGTGTCAGCCGCCTTCATGAACGACTATCCGGTGCCGGATGCAGACATCGCGGCGTCGGCGCTCGGGCCGCTGGAGGTACGCGTCGCCGGGCAGCGCGTGCCGAGATGGACCAGCCTGAAGGCCCGGGCGGTGTTCCAGTACCTGCTCGTGCATCAGGACCGGCCCACCCGGCGCGATGTGCTGATGGCGCTGCAGTGGCCCGACCACAGCCATAACTCCGCGCGCAACAACCTCAACGTCGCGCTCTACAGCCTGCGCAACACCCTGGACGGCCTGGGGGAGGACGCCCAGCCCATCGTCTACCGCGACGGCTGCTACATCCTCAATCCCGACCTGACCTGGTGGGTCGACCGCACCGAGTTCCTTTCGGCCGTGGACGAGGCGCGGCGAGCCCGCCGCGCCGGGCGGCTCAAGCAGGTCATCGGCGCCTATCGCAAGGCCGTCCGGCTCTACCGCGGGCCGCTGTTCGAGGATGACGGCGCGGGCGAGTGGTACCTGCCGGAACAGCGCCGCCTGAGAGATCTCTACGGCCAGGCGCTGGAGGAGGTCGCGGAGATCCATTTTGAATGCGGCGAGCTTTCCGAGGTCCTGCACTTCGGTCAGCTCGCCATCAGCAATGACCCGTGTTCCGAGGCTATTCATAGACTGCTTATGCGCTGTTACGCATCACAGCATCAGCAGCAACTCCTGAGCCGTCAGTATCGCGTGTGCGCCGCCGCGCTCCACGACGAACTCGGCGTTTCCCCGTCCGACGAGACGACCCAGCTTTTCCACGCGCTCACCTGAGCGCTGCCAGCGCTGTTCTTAAGTGATGAATAAGCGCTTAGCCGCGATATTTCGCGGAAAGTAATCGCCGTCTATGCGCCATCCTTAGTGCCACCACAGCGCTGATCCGGATCCTGAACGTGATGGCCGATTCCGGCCACGCTCAGCTCCATGAACTGCGCAAAGGAGACGCTCTCATGTCCGAACAAACCGTATCGACGGTTACGGAGAGGCCCGACTGGCTCGACGGCTCGACCGAGATCGAACTGTCCGCCAGGCATCTGCGGGCCTACTGGGACGCCGACATCCTCGACGTCGACGACAGGAACCCGTACGACACCATCATCGCGCGCAAGGATCCCTTCCTGGTCCGGTTCCGCGTGTACCTCAGGGGCCGGCTGTGGAAGTGTCTCTGCGGCCACTTCTGCTTCGACGTCGGCTTCACCTCCATCGGGGACGGGCCGGATTTCAACCTGTCCGACGTCCTGCCCGATCGGTCGGAGCTCCAGATCAGGGACTGGAAGGGCTGCGACGGGGTGTACATCGAGAAGTATGTCTGGGTGCCGCCGGAGACGATCCCCGTCGAGCACTGCGGGACGCTCTACCAGGTCGGGGCGAAGTTCGAGCTCCGCTGCTGCGGTTACTGCGAGGACAAGGACAGCCACGTGGCCGTCGCCGGACACGAAGCCCAGGGCGAGTACATGTTCGACTAGGCCGGACCCGGGCCCGCTGCGGGAGCGCACCGGGCCCAGGCCCGCCCAGCTAAGTGGGTGGCTGCGTAAGTTCGTCGGGGTCAGGGTTCGGGTTCGTGTCCGGATTCTGTGAGGTGGACGGTGCAGGCGGTGTCGAGGGCTTCTTGCGGGGTGCCGATCGGGAGTCCGGTGCGCAGGAGTGCGTCTTCGTAGCGGCCGCTGGCAGCGGAGTAGATCGCGAAGCCGAAGGAGTGGCCGGAGCCGCCGTAGCGCAGCCGGAACAGCGGGATCTGCTGACCGTTGCGGAGCACGCCGGTGATGTAGGCGAAGCTGCCGTGGTATCTGGCCCGGACTTTGGCCAGCTGCGGCCAGTTCTGCTCGGCGTGATCCAGCAGCCGCAAGATGATCGAGCTGCGGGTCGGTTCCGGGATGGCGGGCATGTGCCTCATCATGCCGCGCGAGGGTGTCCGGGCCGGTTAGGATCCCGTGCCCGGGGAGCGGATTACGTCGCTGTGATCTGTCTCGGAGCTGCCATGCCGCTGCTTCGCGCTGTGCCGGTCGTGCTGAGCGCCGGCGAGCGCACCGCTTTGAACAAACGCGTCCGGGGAGCGAAGACGGCGCACCGGGACCGGCTGCGCGCGCAGATCGTGCTGGCTGCCGCACGCGGCCGGGACAATGCGCGGATCGCCGCGGACCTGCGGATCAGCGTGGACACCGTGCGCAAGTGGCGGGGCCGGTTCGCCGGCCGGGGCGTGGACGGGCTGGCTGATCTGCCCCGCTCCGGGCGGCCGCGGCGGATCAGCGAGCTGACCCGGGCCGCGGTCGTCGCGCTGGCCTGCCAGCTGCCCGCCGCGACCGGGGTGCCGCTGTCGCGCTGGACCGGGCCGGAACTGCTGGCCGAGATCACCAGGGCCGGGCTGGGCCGCCAGCTCTCGGTGTCATCGGTGCTGCGGATCCTGGCCGAGCACCCGGTCAAGCCCTGGCAGTACCAGTCGTGGATCTCCCCGCGCGCCCCGGACTTCGCCGCCAGGGCAGCTGTCATTCTCAACCTGTACCAGGGGTTTTACCAAGGCAGGCGGCTACGGCCCGGCGACCGCATCCTGTCCGTGGACGCCAAGCCGTCCATCCAGGCCCGCGGCCGGTGCCACCCCACCGCCCCGGCCACGCGCGGCAAGCCCGTGCGCGCCGGGCACGAATACGTCCGGCACGGTGCCCTCGCCCTGCTGGCCGCGCTCGACGTGCACACCGGGAAAGTGTTCGCCGCCACCCCGCCCGCCACCGGCATTGTCCCCTTCATGGACCTGATGAGCCAGGTCATGAGCTTGCCGGAGTACAAGGACGCGCCCCGGGTATTCGTCATCGCGGGCAACGGCTCAGATCACCGCGGCCAGGCCGCCGGCAGGCGGCTGCATGACGCCTGGCCGAATGCCATCATGATCTGCACCCCAGTCCACGCCTCCTGGCTGAATCAAGCCGAGATCTTTTTCTCCATCACCCAGAAGAAAGTCCTCACGCCCAGCGACTTCGCCGGCCTGGACGAACTCGCCAGCACCCTGCTTGCGTTCGTGGACCGCTACAACCAGACCGCCCGGCCGTTCAACTGGAAATTCACCGCCGCAGATCTGATCCGGCTCCTCGACCGGATCAGCGCCCATGAGCACGCCGCCCAAAACCCGGCCGAACTACCGGAGGCAGCCTGACGACCCTCGATGAACTTTCGGCGTCACCCACTAAGGGCGACGAGAGGAGCGTGCGGTGCCTGACGATCTGAGCTCGATCGAGGGCCTGGCGGACAAGCACGTGCGGGCCCTCGCCCGGCAGCACGTTACCGACCTCCGCAGCCTGGTCCAGGCCGATCCGGAAGCCATCTACCGGGCGATGGCGAACCTGCGGCCGCGCCCCGCCCGCGAGCAGATAGCGCGCTGGCAAGACGATGCCAGGAACAAGCTGGCCACGCCGGCCGCCTCGGAATGGCAGACGGCTGCGTCGTTCGTGGTCGTTTACAGCCAACGCAAGGAGGGCGACACCTGGGAGCGCCGCGTCGAAGCGGAACGGACCGAGGTCGAGCCCGAGCGGACCATGCAGGTCTGGTCCGGCTGGGACACCGCGCCCGTCTGCGATTGGATGCGTGGCCAGCTGGACCAGACCGCCGACGCCGGTGCTCAGCCTGCGGAGGAGCCAGCCGCGGGGGAGCCAGCCGCGGGGGAGCCAGCCGCGGAACCCACCCCGGCGCAGGCCGCGCCAACCCCGCGCCCGGCGTCCCGGGCCCAGTTGCGCATCGACAGCGCCGCGCTCATCGACGCGGCCGGGCGGACGGAGGTGGTGACGGCGAGTGCGCTCGCCCCTAACCCGCGCACCGAGCTGGTCGCGCCGGTCCGCGTGGTCTTCGCCGTCGGTGGCGCGCCGCCGGGAACGCCGCTGCAGGCGGTCGCCCGCGTCCGGCACCCGGACGGACCCGGCTGGAACCCACGGGATCCGGTGGTCCTGGCCGGGCCGGGTCAGGTCGAGTTCGACCTGACCCCGGTCCCGGCGGGCGACCACGTGATGGCCCTGATCGCCTGGGCGCCCGACGCCACCGCCAAGCCGGTCTCGGTCACGCTGCCCAGCGTGACGATCCGCCAGGGAACCCGCTAGAGCCCAGGGAACCCGCTAGAGCAGGGCCTCGCGCCGGAGCAGGGTACCCAGGTCCGCGGGTTCAGGATGGACTCCGCTCAGGCCGCGCGCCGTGAACCAGCGGCCGATGTTCTCCGCGTCGCGGGTGAGGTACCAGGTGCCGCGCGGGTTCGCGATCACGTCCACCACCTGGGCAGGTCGATCATCACCAGCCGTCCGTCGTGCACCAGCAGGTTGTACGCGGACAGGTCGCCGTGGGCCAGGCCGTCCCTGGCCAGGGTGATGAGCGCCTGCACCAGCTGATCCCAGAGCCCGGCCAGCGCGGCCGGGTCCGGCCGGGTCTCGGCCAGCCGCGGGGCGGCCGTCCCGTCCGCCGAGCCGATGAACTCGAGCAGCAGCTCGGTATCCAGGATCTGCACCGGATAGGGGACGAGTAGCCCGGCCGCGTACAGCCGGGCCAGCGCGCTGAACTCAGCGTTCGCCCACTGGCCGGCGATGGCCTCGCGGCCGAACGCACTCCGGCTCGCCACCGCCCGGTTGACCCGGGATTCCCTGACCCGGCGCCCTTCCAGGTAGCCGCTGTCCCGGTGGAACATCCGGTGCCCGGGATCGCGGTAGCGCTTGGCCGCGAGCAGGCAGGACCGGCCGCCGGGCACGCCGCGCCTGATCAGGAAGACGTCGGCTTCCTTGCCGGTCTTCAGGATGCCGAGCTCGGTGTCGACGGCGGCCAGGTCGGTGACCAGCCAGCCGGGATGCGGCCTGGGGCCGCGCTAGGTCGGGATGGACTAGTCCCATCGTACGCTTCCCAACGTATGTTAGGCTGGTGCCGTGGACGGAGAAAAGCAGCTCAGGGGCATTGTGGCGAAGAGGCTTTCCCATCTCACGGACGTCACGACGCACCTGGAAACCGAGGCGGAATCCATCGAGGAATACTGCCGCCGCAAGAACATCCTCGTAGTCGCCGAGACCGAGGACCTCGACGTTTCGGGCGGTAAGCCGATCAAGGAACGCACTGGGATCGGCCCATGGCTGACACTTGATCATCTTGACGAGTGGGACGTCCTCATCTTCTACAAGCTCGACAGAGGGTTTAGGAACCACCTGGACTTCCTGCTCTTCTATCACGAGTTCTGCCAGGTCCATGGCAAGGGCATCGTCTGCGTCGCCCAGGACATCGACATGACCACGCGCATGGGCAAGCGGTTCGCCTCGGACCTGGTGCAGTTCGCCGAGTGGGAACTCGAAGAGATGAGCCAGCGGCGGTCGGCCGCGGCGGCGGTCATCCGCAAGGCGGCCCGATGGGGCGGCGGTAGCTTCTCATTCGGGTACGAGCCCTATAAGGACGGCAGCTACTGGTATCTGCGCCCGCATCCCGTGTACCGCGAAGAGACGGTCTGGATGGCAGAGGAAGTCGTCTCGGGCAAGTCTCCGGGAACCGTCGCCAAGATGCTAAACGAGCGGGGGATACCCACCGCCAGGGACATCCAGAATGCCTTCTTCGGGCGTCCAGCGAAGGGATACGCGTGGTCATCGAAGACTGTAATCGATGTCCTGAGGTCTGACCTGATTCGCGGCTACGTGCTGCACTACGTCAACGGGTCCAGCGAGCCTCCGATCCGGGTCGTGGACGCGGAGGGCGGGTACGTACGTCGTGAGCCGCTGATCGATGACGAGCTCTGGTACAAGGTCCAGGCCGCGCTGGACGCCTGCACGAAGAAGCTGTCGGGAGTCCGGTCCAAGGGCTCCATGCTCGTCCAGATCGCGTTCTGCGGGTACTGCGGCAGCCCGTTGTACCAGAATTCCGCGCGCCGGTCGGACGGGCAGGGGAGTAACTATTACTATCTTTGCCCGGAATGCAAGCCGGCCGCTTCGGTTCGCCGGGAGATACTGAACGCGGTAGTTGCGGATGCGTTGCTTGAGGCGGTAGGAGACTGCGAGCTAACCGCGAAGCGAGTTCTTGCGGCCGACGACCATACCGAGACCTTGAAGCGCGTCGGGATGCAGATCGCCGACCTTACGACTCAGCACTACGTGCACGGCGGGGTAGATCACTTCCATGCCAAGATGGCCGAGCTCGAGGCTGAGCACGAGAGAATCGGCAACCTGCCGATCGAGAAGCCGAAGATACGCCGCGTCGGCCTCGGCAAGACGTTCCGGCAATGGTGGGATGAGTCCGATGATGAACAGCGGCATTCCTACCTGAAGGCGGCCGGGGTCAGTGCACTGATTGTGCGCGCTAAGGACTACCAGCATGTTATGCGGTTCGACCGTTCCACGGACACGGCTGATGATCTGGTACTGGATATTCCGACGAACGTCATCCGGGAGTTTGACGGACGGGACGCGAGGCCACCGCGCAGCTTCGGGCCAAAGCCGATACGCTTCGCTATGAACATCTCCCTCGGCACCCTGGCTGAACAGCTTCAGCGTGCCTCTTCGGTCGTCGCGTAGAGGTGTTTATCGATCTGCGCGAAGTTTACCGGCCCGTGGAACCTTCGCGGGTCCGAGGGATCGCGAGACTTCTCCTCCCTAGCCGAGATACCTGCTGGATCTGGCTCGTCGTCCTCGTCGGCGAGGCGCAGAGCCTGCTCGTGTTCCGCGGCCTGGCGGCGCTCGCGTGCGCGCTGCTCCCGGTAGTCCAGCCAGGGGTCGGGCACGCCTGGTCTAGGTCGATCAGCCGTACCTGGTGGCCCGTGTGGCCGGGCAGCTGCGCATGACGCAGGGGAGGCGCAGTACGTACCTCGCCGCGAGGATCAAGGAACTGGCCCGGCGGCCGGTGTACGTCGAGGGCCTCAGCGTGCGGGAGCGCGGCCTGTGAAGACAGAGGGAAGCGGCCCAAACTCCACTGTAATGAGCGTGCTAGCGGAACTTGATCAGACTCAGGCGGAGCTTCAGAAAGAGTTTCCCGGCTGGCGCGTCTGGTACGTGTACCGCTCTAGCGGGATCACCTGGGCCGCTCAGCGTGAGCCAGTGCTTAACACGCGGTCAGCCGAGGATCTCCGGGTGGGCATTCTGAAAATACTCCGCACGCAACGATCGGAATGACAGCGAGGTGCTAGGAGACGTCCGCGCCTGCATGCCTCCCACCAGCGGGGCTACGACGACCCAGGCACGCTGGACGTTCTCGCGGTGATCGTCGGTGAGGGCACCGAAGACGACTGACGGGACCTTCTGGTCATGGGTCACTTGCGTTTCGTTCACGCACACGGTCGCAGCCGCGCTCAGTGGCAGCGGCGCTGGTGACCGCGTGCGCGGTACAGGTCGATCCGCATCGTGATCGTGAGGCGCGCTGTGGCCTTAGGGCTGTGCCGGGCGCACCAATATTCGGTTGCCTGCGGCTGTCACCTGATGGGATAGTTCGGTCGAATCAGGTTCGGTGCCGATTCCAGCGAAGCTGATCTGCTTTCGCCTGAAGTCGGCTGAGTGGAAGGGAGGCATCTGTGATGTTTGCACCCGTTGCGGGATTCGCCTCGCCTGTCCTGACCACATCCAGCCTGAGGAGTAACGCTCGTGCGCGACAGCGCAGATTCCTACGACCTTGCATTCGGCAGGGTCCGCCGCGCCAGGAGTAAGCGGCAGCGGAAGTTCTACCAGCCTTACGACGACGAAGCCACCTACGTCAAGCGTGCCTGGGAGCTGCAAAGGCTCGTCGGGGCGGATGCGGACGACGCGATCGACGGGCTGCCAGAAGGTGACCGCTGGTCGACCTGGGATCAGGTAACGCCTACGGAGCGCGGCCCGAAGCCGCATCCGAAGTGGCTGGTCACCGACCTCGCGGCGGTCGACTACGAACTCGGCGTCCTCAAGACAGGAAAAGAAGCCGACGTATTTCTCGTCCGCCGTGGCGTGCCGGGAACAGGCCGGTCCTGCCTGCTCGCCGCCAAACGCTATCGGGACGCAACGCACCGTCAGTTCCACCGGGATGCCGGGTACCTGGAAGGCCGCCGTGTCCGCGAGAGCCGGGTCAACCGGGCGGCGGCGAAGCGCACCGGCTTCGGCCGGCAGGCGATCGCCGGCCAGTGGGCGAACGCGGAGTTCAACGCCCTCGTGCAGCTCTACAACGTCGGCGTGCCTGTTCCCTACCCGGTGCAGATCCTGGGGACAGAGATCCTGCTTGAGTTCATCGGCGATGCGGACGGCACTGGCGCGCCCCGCCTCGCCGAGACCCGCCCGGAGTCGGCCGAACTCGCCAGCCTCTGGAGCCAGCTTGTCGACGCCATGGCGACTCTCGCCAGCGCCGGCTTCGCGCACGGCGACCTGTCCCCGTATAACCTGCTGGTCCACCACGGGCGGCTGGTGATGATCGACCTGCCGCAGGTGGTCGACGTCATCTCCCACCCGAACGGCCGCACCTTCCTCGACCGCGACGCCAAGAACGTCGCCATCTGGTTCGCAAAAGCTGGCCGTCCTGAGGCAGATCCTGAGGCGCTAGCCCGCCTGCTGGCCGAGGAGGCCCGCCTGACATAGCCGACATCCGTGAAACCTCGGACGATCGCGAGCCTGCAGACGTGCCGTTCGGCCGTGACCGGCTGCTGGTGCTGCTGTTGTGCCGCGCGGGCCTGCGCCGCAGCGAGGCCGTGGGGCTGCGTCGTGAGGACATCCATTTCCTAGTATCCGGAGATTACCGCGGCAGCCGTGCCGCCCCACAGGGGTCCGGCCTCGGAAACAAGCAGCAGACCACTCACAACGACGGCGCGCAGCGAACCCCTGCGGCAGCGCGGCAGGCAAGCCCGCCAGTGCTTCCTACCGCCGATGCATGAGACGCTAGGAACCGCCCCAAGTGACCGTCTCCGGCCTGCAACTCCGGAAACGCACCAAGTCGCGGCAGCCCCCCCGGATTTCCCCTGGATGTGCGCAAAGACTGGCTACAAGGGTTCGCTGACCTGCGACGACTGTATGGCCAAGTCGCCAGAAACAAAAGAGGAGTGTGTAGCCAAAAGCGCGCTGACTGACGTCCTCTCTGTTCGACATCGCCGTTCGAGCGCTCCCATACTGGCTGCGTCAGAACGGAGGAGACCGACATGGCACAGTGCCGTCGTCCACTACCTGAGGAAGACCGGCGAATCCTCCGGGCGATGGCGCGCCCACTGCTCCGCCGGATCAGCCATTACGGGTGGACACACGCCGCCCTGGGAGAGCGACTCCGCGCCCGGCAGGCGCAGATCGGGGGACGTCTCGGGTGCGACCGATCCCGGGTGTCGCGCGCCCTTGGCGGTGAGGAGCTACCGGCCCGGCGGCTCATCGAGGAGATCACCGTCATCATCGACGCTCACGCGGTGGAACTGGACCCACCTGGCCGCCCGCTCAGAGAGGAGACGATGCGACGGTGGGAGCACGCCGACTCTATCCGGCGCCGCCGCGCCGCCGAGTGGGCCCGTATAACGCCGCGTATCCGAGCCGTCCCGGCCGACGGGGAACCCCCCGCCGTGATGGACACGCACGATGACCTGCTCCAGGCGCTGAACGCCCTAGTCGCCGCGCGCTTCGGCTCGCAACGAGCGATGTGCCGGGTACACAGAGATCTAGTCCGGCCGACTGTCAACGCCGCCCTGCGGGACCGGAACTCACTGAGCGTGGAGATGCTGGACTCGATCCTGAGGGCCTGCGGGGTCCAGGGCGAGGATCACCGCGCGTGGCTTGACGCCTGGTGGCGCTTGGGGTGGCCTCGTCGGAAAACTGCACTGGAGCGCCAGCGCCGGGGCTATGACGAGCGCTCGGGAAGACGGCCATGGCGATGACCGGCCCCGGCGAGGATCGGCCGAGCATCGAGATCCGCGTCAGTGGCCTGATCTACATCCGCGTTGAGCGATGCCCACGCTGGCTCGCTTACTTGCTCTCCACTGCGGCGGCCACGCTGGCCGGGTGGATGATCGCCCGGCACCCGTGGCTGCTTGGCAGGTAGCTCCCCGCCCACCACACCGTCAGGCGTCACGCCCGGGTTTGCCGCGGGAAGCCGAAGAGGAAAATGACAGACCGGTGAGAAGACCCTGCCGACAGATCGATGAGAACGCGCCGGAACTGCAGCTTTGAACCTGTTGGCGTCGTCGCGGGAAGTCCATCCTCTCCGCACCGACTATGCTTCGCGCGAGCTGGTGGTGGCACGCCGTGTCGAGATGCCCTGCAGAGTCCCGGCCCGGTAACCTCGAATAACAGTTCACTAGGTGTGGGGAGAGGGCAGATGACCGGGCGCGGCTTTGAGATTAACAAGCAGGGCATCGAGCGCTTCACGCGCGAACTGCAGAGGGAATTCGACAAGCACCCGATCCGCCTGGACGTGAGGACCGGTCTGCCGGAGCTTCCAGATATCAGCCAAAAGAAGCTATCAAGCACCTGAGCACGCTGATCAGCTGACACGTGTACAAGCGCCCGGCGCCGGACGCGCTTGACGGAGGTGGGTTCGTCGTCGTAACGCCGCTTACCGCGGCGGGTCCTGAACTCTCCACTGCGTGAAGAAAAGTCGTGCACGGGTGGTGCTCCTCAGCTGAGCGGTCAAGGGGGCAGGCGTGAACACGCCCGCGACAGTGGTAGACACCTGACGCCTCCCTTCGCTCAGCCGATCAGCATCGGCCCGGACTGCTGCAGGTTGCCATACCGCCTCCGGCCCAGGCAACTGGTTTTCCGGCCAGACCACCACCAACCCAGCGACCATTTCACCACGCAACTAGCGACCATATCACCACGAACCATGCGACCAGATCACCACGGGAATGCCGGAAACGATGGCCTCACCCGACGCCGTGTGACACCCTGATCAGGTGGTACGCGTCAACCCGAGCCCGCTGGGCAAGCTGCTGGACCGGCACTCAGAAACCGCCCTCACCGAGGCGCTGGCGGATACGAGGGTCGTCCTCGTCACCGGCGCCCGCCAGTGCGGGAAGAGCACGCTGCTCGGCTTGGTGGCCAAGGGCAGGGACGCCGAGTGGCGCAACCTCGACGCCGCGGCGACCCGCCAGGCGGCGGCCGCGGACCCGGACGGCTTCGTGGACACCGCCGGGCTGATGGTGATCGACGAGATCCAGCGCGTGCCGGACCTCCTGCTCGCCATCAAGGAACAGGTCGACGCCGACCCCAGGCCCGGCCGCTACCTGCTCTCCGGGTCGGCGCGCGTGCTGGCCCTGCGCGGCCTGCCGGACACGCTGCCCGGCGCATCGAGACGATCGAGCTCTGGCCGTTCTCCCAGGGAGAGATCGACGGCACCGCCGACCGGTTCGTGGACGCCATCTTCGATGAGGGCGGGGGACTGAGCCATGGATCCGCCGTGACCAGGCAGGAATATGCCGAACGGGTCGTGCGTGGCGGTTTCCCCGAAGCGCTAGCCCGCACCAGCCCGCGTCGTCGCGAGCGCTTCTTCGACTCCTACCTGGCCGATCTCGTGGCCCGCGAGGTCAGCCAGCTATCCGAGATCGAGCGCACCGCCGAGATGCGGGCCCTGATCAGGCTCCTGGCCGCCCGGTCCGGCCAGCTTCTGGTCGCGACCGCGGTGGGCAGTGACGCCGGGCTCACCGCCAGCACCGTCTACCGCTACCTGAGCCTGCTCGAAGAGGTCTTCCTGGTCAAGCGGATCCCCGCCTGGTCGCGCAACGTGAGCACGCGCGCCGTCGGCACGCCCAAGCTGGCCTTTACCGACTCGGGAATCGCCGCCAACCTGCTCGGCGCGGACGCCCGGAGCCTGCTGCGGCCCGGCGGCAGGTTCGGCCCGTTGCTCGAGGGGTTCGTCCTGATGGAACTGGCCCGCCAGCTCACCTGGTCACGCCAGCGCGCCGAGCTATTCCACTACCGCACCAAGGACAAGGTGGAGGTCGACGCGGTCCTGGAGAACCGCCGGGGCGAGGTGGTCGGCATCGAGGTCAAGGCCTCCTCGACCGTCGGCCCGGACGACTTCCGCGGCCTGCGGCACCTGGCCGCCAGGACCGGCGACGACTTCATCGCCGGCGTGGTGCTGTACACCGGCATCCAGACGCTACCGTTCGGGCCGAAAATGCGCGCGATGCCGGCCGCGACCCTGTGGGAGATCTAGTCAGCCGGTAATCGCCTCGCCCGTGTCCGGGTCGAAGAAGTACAGCCGCGCCGGGTCGACCGTGAAGGTGACGCGCCCGCCGGGCTTGACCGGGGTGTGCGGGTCGATCCGGGCCATGCCGTTGGGGGCGCTGCCCACCAGGAAACCCGCCTCGGCCGACTCGTCGGCCGCGGCGGCCGCGGCCGCGGCCTGGGCCGCGGGTGTGGCGTCGAGCCAGAAGTAGACGTGCTGCTCGCTGCCCAGCACCTCGACGAGGCGCGCCTCGGTGACCAGACCCGGCCCGGAGGACACGATGAGATCTTCGGGCCGCACCCCGACGATCACCTTGCGACCCTGGTAGGCCGCGACGCGCGCGGCCACCGGGGCGGGCAGGTCCAGCCGCTGCGAGCCGAGCACCACCGTGGGCCTGGAACCGGCCCCGTCCGCGGACAGGCCCGCCTCGTACAGGTTCATCGCCGGGGAGCCGATGAACGTGGCCACGAACACGTTGGCCGGCCGGTCGTAGAGCGCCCGCGGGGTGTCGTACTGCTGCAGCATCCCGGCCTGCAGCACCGCCACCCGGTCGCCCATCGTCATCGCCTCGGTCTGGTCGTGCGTGACGTACAGCGTCGCCGCCCCGATGGACCGGTGCACCCGCAGCACCTCCGAGCGCATCTGCACCCGGAGCTTGGCGTCCAGGTTGGACAGCGGCTCGTCCATCAGGAACACCGACGGCTCGCGGACGATGGCCCGGCCCATCGCCACCCGCTGCCGCTGGCCGCCGGACAGCTGCCTCGGCTTGCGGCCGAGCAGGTCGCCGAGGCCGAGAATGCCGGCGGCGTCGCGTATCCGCCGGTCCCGTTCGGCCTTGGCGACCTTCTGGTTCTCCAGCGCGAAGCCGATGTTCTGGTAGACCGACAGGTGCGGGTAGAGCGCGTAGTTCTGGAAGACCATGGCGACGTCACGGTGCCGGGGCGACACGTCGTTGACGACGCGGTCGCCGAAGCTGACCGTGCCCGACGTGATCCGCTCCAGCCCCGCGACCATCCGCAGTGCCGTCGTCTTGCCGCAGCCGGAGGGCCCGACCAGCACGACGAACTCGCCGTCCGCCACGTCCAGATCCAGGGCGTCCAGCGCCGTGACGCCGGTCGCGTAGACCTTGGTCAGCTCACGAATGGAAATCGCAGCCACGATGAAGGCCTCGCAATCAGTTCGCGATGCTGCCGAGCAGGATGCCGCCGCGCCAGTACCGCTGCAGGAGCAGGAACAGCGCGATCAGCGGGATGATGGTCACCAGGCCGCCGATCACCAGCATCGGGAACAGCTGTGCGTTGCCGCTGTTCTGCGCGCGGAGCGACCACAGGCCCAGCCCGACGGTGAGCGGATACTTGGCGTTCTGGTTGAAGATGAGCAGCGGCAGGAAGTAGCCGTTCCAGACGGAGACGATGTTAATCAGCAGCACGGTCATCACGCCCGGCACCATGAGAGGCAGCGCGACCCGGAAGAAGATCCGGGCCTCGCCCGCGCCGTCGATCCTGGCCGCGTCGATGAGCTCCCGCGGAACGGAGATGTCCGCGTACACCCGCATCAGGTAGACGCCGATCGGGCTGACCATGCTGGGCAGGACTATGCCCCAGATCGAGTTGATCAGGTGCGCCTTCGCATAGCTCAGGTACAGCGGCACGGTCAGCGCGGTGACCGGGACGAGCAGCGCGGCGATGGCCAGGTAGAAGAGCATCTTCGAACCGCGGAACCCGAACCGGGCGAATCCGTAACCCGCGAGGGTGGACAGCACGGTCGCTCCGCCGCCGCCGAGCACCGCGTACAGGACGGTGTTGCCGAACCACTGGATGTAGGTCCCGTAGCCGTCGACGTTCTGGAACAGCAGCGAGAAGTTGTGGAAGAAGCTGAACGGGCGGGCGAACCAGAAGCCGAACGTCTCGAACAGGCTGGCCTGGTTCTTGGTCGAGTTGATCACGATCCAGGCGATGGGGACCAGCGTGAAGATCGCGAACAGGAAAGCGAGCGTGGTCAGCAGCGTCACCGTGCCGCGGCGCAGGCCGTAGAGCTCCACCGGGATGATGCTGTCCCGCTCCTCGAGCCGCTCCCGCTTGCGCCGCTGCCGCCGGGTCTCGCGGGTTTCCGGCGCCAGGCCGGCCTCGGCCGATGCCGGGCGGGTCAGCGTGGACGTGGTCATGCGAATTCTCCCCTCCGGCGACGGAAGACCAGCGAGACCGCCGAGATGATGACGATCACGACGGCGAGGATTATCGCCATGGCGGCGGCGAGGTTGGTCTGGTCGGCGGCGATCGCGGTGTTGTACATGTACACGGCCGGGGTGTAGTTGAGCGAGATCGCTCCCTGCTGGAAGTACTCGAGGATCTGCGGCTCGGTGAACAGCTGCAGCGCGCCGATGGTGTTGAGGAAGATCAGCATCACGATGGCGGGCCGCACCATCGGGAGCTTGATCCGCACGATGATCTTCCATAGCGGCGTGTCGTCCAGGATCGCCGCCTCCACCACATCGCGCGGTACGGACTTCAGCGCCGTGTACAAGATCACCATGTTGTAGCCGGTCCACTCCCAGATCACGATGACGATGATCGAGGGCAGGATCAGCGACGGCGAGAAGAAGTTGGTGCCGCTGAAGCCGAACACGTTGGCCAGGTGCACCATCGGCCCGAACTGCGGCTCGAGCAGAAACGTCCACATCACCGCGCCGACCACCGCCGGGATCGCGAACGGGATGAAGAAGATCGTCCGGAACGTCCGGCCGAACTTCGCCACCCCCAGGTCGAACACGCACGCGAAGAAGAACGCGATGAGCAGCATCAGCGGGATCTGGATGGCCGCGAAGATGATCACCCTGACGACACCGGACCAGAACTGGCCGGACTGCAGCGTCTGGGTGTAGTTCGACGCGCCGGTGAACACCGTTCCGCCGATGATCCTGCTCGTGTACAGGCTGGTGTAGATGGCGTATGCCAGCGGCACGACCATGAACAGCACGAAGCCGACTCCGAAGGGCACCACGAACCAGATTCCGCGGCGGTCCCGGCGCTGGATCCAGGCCGAGCGCCGCCGGCGTCCGGTGACGGCGCCCTGGGTGGCGGTTATTGCACTCACGTCATTTCCGTCCTAGTCAGAGTTCTTCGGGACGTCCCCGCCGCCGGCCGGACCGGAACGAGACCCGGCCGGCGGCGGGACGTCGTGGCTCAACCGGTGGACACGGTGAAGCCCTGCGCCTTGGCGTAGTTCACCAGGACGTTCTGGAAGTTCTTGAACGCCGCCTGGAGCGTCTCCTTGCCGTTCATCACGCCGGCGAACACGGTCGACGCCTGGTTCAGCGCCTCGGTCATGAACGGCGGCCACGGCACGCCCTGGATCTGGCTGGCCGCCGCGGTGAACTGCACGCCCGGGGTGGAGGAGCCGGACAGCGGCACGGTGATGGTCTTGTACGACGAGCTGTTGAGCAGCGGCAGGTACGTCGGGAACAGCGACGACGGCGCCGTCTTGGTGATGTTCCACGACGCGTCGGTGGCGTTCAGCCACTCGGAGAACTCCGCCGCCTCCCTGGGGTGCTTGCTCTGCGAGAAGACCGGGTAGGTCGAGCCGCCCCAGTTCGCCGCGACGTTGGCGCCCGCGGTCCACTGCGGAAGCGGCGCGGCACGCCAGTTACCGAGGGAGGTCTTGGCGTCGGGAGCGAAGTAGGACGGGCCCCACGCGGAGCTGAGCCAGCTCGCGTCGATGCCCTTGTCCAGGTCCGCGAACGACGTGGCGGACACGTCGGTGGTGGCGTTGACCTCGTGCGCGGACAGCAGGTTCTGCCAGTAGCTGGCGAACGCCATCTGCTTCGGCCCGGTCCAGTTGATGGTGACGTGGCTGCCGCCGCTGTAGGCGAACGGCCACGCGTTGTCCTGGGCCATCAGGCTCATCACCCACTGCAGGTCGACCGCTGAGAAGTTCGTCATGTACGCGCCCGGGTTGGCCTTGTGCAGCTTGGCCGCGTCGGCAGCGAACTCGGTCCAGGTAGCCGGCGGGGTGATGTGGTACTGGGACAGCAGCTTGGTGTTGTAGTAGAAGGCCATCGGGCCGGCGTCGCCCGGCATCGCGTAGACCCCGTTGCCCTGGCTGACCTCGTCCCAGGCCCAGCTGGTGAACTTGCTCTTGTAGTTGTTGGCGCCGTACGGCACCAGGTTGACCACCTGGTGCGTGACTTCGAAGGACGGCAGCTCGTCGAACTCGATCTCGGCGACGTCGGGTGCGCCCGAGCCCGCCTTCAGCGCGTTGGTGATCGCCACGTACTGGGGGTCGCCCGCGCCGACGTCCTCCTGGGTAACGCAGATGTTCGGGTGCGTCTTGTTGAACTCGGTGACGGCCCGGCCCATCCCCGGGACCCAGGCCCAGAACATGATCTTGGTGGCGTTGCCGCCACACGAGCCGCCGGCCACCACGCTCACGCTGGGGCTGGCGCTGGTGGCACTCGCCGGCGAGTTCGCCGCGCCGCCCGCGCTGCTACTGCTGCCGCCACTGCTGCACGCGGCGAGCATACAGATGGCGGCCGCGCCCGCCACTGCCGTGGTCATTCTTCGCGTTCTCGACGACATATTGGTTAAACTCCTATGTTCGGTATTGCCGTGTTTGCGTGCGGTTGCCGCTCTGCAGTGCCGGCCCGGGGGGGCGACCCCCCGGAAGCCCCCCGGACCGGTCGTGCGGCGGCGGTCGACCCGATGACCTCCTGGCTGCTACCTGTCGGTCATCGCGGCCTCGATGACGGTGAACGACCGGGGTGGCAGCCGGACGGCCACCATCTCGTCCTTCGGGTGTTCCGATCCCTCTTCCAGTTGCGCTGTCTCCACGTCGGGCAGCGTGCGGGCGTCGCCGGGGCGGGCCGCCGTCACGGTCCTGATCTGAGCGGGCCCGGCGAAGGTGAAATCACGCAGCAGCACCTCGGCCAGTTCTTCGGAGGGGCTGCGGTTGACCAGCGTCACCGCGACGCTGTGAGCGTTAACATCGGGCCCGCTGACCGTCGCGGCGGCATCAATGAGACCGAACGGTCCCAGGTCACCCACCCGGAACGGCCACCGGCTCGCCCCGGCGGGCAGGTCCGGGCTGACCACCGGGCCGTTCACGTGCACGTCCACGGCCAGGTCGAGGGCGGCCTGGCTGTGCAGCAGCACCGGATACCAGATCGGCTGCACGGCGGCGGCCTCGGGGCTGGTGACGATGGGCGCGATGGCGTTCACCATCTGCGCCAGGTTGGCCATCTGCACCCAGTCGCAGTTCCTGGTGAAAATGTTCAGGTAGGTCCCCACGGCCAGCGCGTCGGCGAAGGTGTACCGCTCCTCGAGCGCGCCGGTCATCTGCCGGTACCAGACGTTCCACTCGTCGTAGGCGATCCGCGGCGGCGCGGCGAGCTTCTGCCGGTAGGCGGCGCGCTCGATGAGCGCCCGGGTGCACCGGATCGCGCGCTCGGCCTGGTGCGGCTGCAGCACGTTGGTCCAGTAGTCGTCGCTGCCGGTGTAGATGTGCAGCGAGTGGTAGTCGACCAGCGAGGCCATCCCGTCGATGACCACCCGGTCCCACTCGTTCCAGCCGTTCATCCCGCAGCTGACCAGCTTGGCCCGCGGGTCGAGCATCCGGATGGCCCGCGCCCACCGGGTCGCCTCGCGCACGTATTCCTCGGCGGTGAACGCCCCGACCTGCCAGTCGCCGTACATCTCGTTGCCCAGGCCCCAGTAGGTGACCCGCCACGGCTCGCCCCGGCCGTTCGAACGGCGCCGCTCCGCCCAGGCGGTGTTCGCGGCCGAGTTGCAGTACTCGACCCAGGCCAGCGCGTCGGCCAGCGTCCCGGTGCCCATGTTCAGGCAGATGTACGGCTCGGTGCCGAGCTCGGCGCAGTAGGCCAGGTACTCGTCGGTGCCGAACCGGTTGGATTCCTCCCCGCCCCAGGCCAGCTCGGGGCGGCGCGGCCGGCCATCCCTGGGCCCGATCCCGTCGGCCCAGTGGTAATTGCTGACGAAGTTCCCGCCCGGCCAGCGCAGCACCCCGGGCCGCAGCTCGCGCAGCAGGCCGAGCACGTCCTTGCGGAAGCCGCGGTCGTCGGACAGCGGCGAGCCCTCCTCGTACAGCCCGCCGTAGATGCACCGTCCGAGGTGCTCGACGAACCCGCCGAACACCTTCCGGTCGAGCCGCCCGACGGGCCGGGCAGGATCAATGGCGATCCGGGTCAATGGCGCTCCTTCGTCGTGGGGATTTTCCGCCCTCCGCAGGAATCGCGGACGATCAGCTCCACCGGCAGCAGCGGCGTCCGCTCGGGCACCGGCTCGCCCGCGATGCTGCGCAGCAGCAACTCGACCGCCTGCCGCCCGGTCTCCGCCAGCGGGATGCGCACGGTGCTCAGCGGCGGCGTCAGGAACTCGGCGAACGGGATGTCGTCGCAGCTCACCACGGCCACGTCGGCAGGCACCCTGCGCCCCGCTTGCCATAGCGCGGACAGCACGCCGATGGCCATCACGTCGCTGTGCACGAAGATCGCGGTGAGCCCGGGCGAGCGTTCGAGCAGCAGCCGGGTCGCGACGGCGCCGCCGTGCGGGGTCCAGTCGCCCTCGGCCACCAGGTCCTCGCTCGGCTCGAGCCCCGCGTCGCGCAGAGCGTCCTCGTAGCCGTGCAGCCGGCTGCGGGTGACCCTCCGCCGGAACGTGCCGGTGACCGTGCCGACCGAGGTGTGCCCGAGCCCGAGCAGGTGGGTCGCTGCCAGCCGCCCGGTCTCGCGGTGGTTCGACCCCACCAGCGGGACGCCGCCGCCGGGCACCGCCTGCAGGCTCACCGACGGCACGTACCGCCGGAGCAGCTCGGCGACCTCGGTGTCCTCCTCGACCTCGGGCGCGGCGGCGATGATGCCGTCCACCCGGCGCTCGATCAGCGTCCGCACGATGTCGGCCCCGTCCGCGCCGCCCGCCGCCAGGTGCCCGACCAGCACGGAGTGCCCGTTCTTGCGCGCGGCCTGCTCGGCGGCCACCGAGGCGTGCGCGATGGCCACGTCGGTGGCGTCGCTGGCGACCAGCCCGATGGTGGCGGTGGCCCGCTGGACCAGGCTCCGGGCGATCGTGTTCGGCCGGTACCCGAGCTCGGCCGCGGCGGCCAGGATCCGCTCCTCGGTCTCCACCGACACGCGGACGTCGCCGCCGTTGAGAACCTTGCTGGCCGTCTGGAAGCTGACCCCGGCGCGCGCCGCCACTTCCTTGATCGACACGTAGCGCCGCCGGGCCATCGCGTCCTCCGCCGGGTCCTTGGTCTCCGCTCAGCCGATCTCTCTGACCCTCTGAGCGAACGTTCGCTCTAGAACGCTAGATCCTTCCGGCATATCCGGTCAAGTGGGTGTATCGAAGATGTTCCGTCCCCGTTACCCGGCGGCGATCACCATCCGCGGGCCGTAGATTGGCTGCGGGAGGCAAGGGGGTACGAATTGCCGAACCGGCTGGGCCTGGCCGCCGTGTTCCTGCTCATCGCCGCGGCCGCGGGCTGCACCCATCAGGCCCCGCGCGCGGCCGCGCCCTCACCGCGCGCCTCCGGCCATGCCAGCGCGAGTACCCTGCCGGCCGGCCCGGCCACCTTCCCCGGCCCGGACGGGGTCGAGGCCCGCTGGGTCGTCCAGGAGAACGACAGGCCCGGCACCACCGCCTGGAAGATCCACGGCCGGGCCGCCGGCGTCAGCGGCTTCGCCGGCCAGGTCTACGCCGGACCGGGCCAGCAGGTCACCCTCTACGTCAGCACCGCCGCGCCCTGGTTCCGCGCCCAGGCCTTCCGCATGGGCTGGTACCAGGGCAAGGGCGCCCGGCTGATCTGGACGTCACCGCAGGTCAAAGGCAAGAACCAGCCCGCCTGCCCGGTCCGGTCCGGCGTCAACATGGTGGCCTGCGACACCTGGTCCCCGTCGCTGACATTCCGCGTCACCGCGGCGTTCGTCCCGGGCGACTACCTGATCAAGCTGACCGCCCCGGGGAACCGGCAGAGCTACGTCCCGCTGACGATCTGGGATCCGGCCAGCACCGCCACCTACGTCATCAAGAACGACGTGTTCACCTGGCAGGCCTGGAACTTCTACGGCGGCTACGACTACTACCAGGGTCTGGGCAGCTGCCCGCCCGGCGTGTACCCGGTCTGCAACCGGGCCCGGGTGGTCTCCTACGACCGGCCCTACGCCGCCGAGCAGGGCTCGGGCAACTTCCTCGGCCTGGAATACCCGCTGGTCAAGTGGGCCGAACAGCACGGCCTCGACGTCACCTACGCCACCGACCCGACCGTCCAGGAGAACCCCGGCTACCTGCTGCGGCACAAGGTCCTGCTGTCCCTGGGACACGATGAGTGCTGGTCGCTGGCCGAACGCCAGGCCGCCGTCACCGCCTACGATCACGGCGCCAACATCGTCTTCTTCGCCGCCAGCCCCGTGCTGCGGCACGTCCGCACCCAGCCGTCCCCGTTCGGTCCCGATCGTGAGCTGGTCGACTACCGTGACTCGGCCGCCGACCCGCTCGACGGGAAGGGCAACCCGCGGCAGGTCACCGGCAACGAATGGGCGAGCCCGCCGGCCAGCTGGCCGGAGTACGACTTCGTCGGGGACACCTACGCCGGCTTCCTCGAGCCCGGGCTGCACGTCGGGTTCCGGGTCGCCGACGCCTCGGCCTGGGTCTTCGCCGGCACCGGCCTGCGCGGCGGGGAGGTCATCCCGGCCGTGGTCGCCTCCGACGTGGACAAATTCGACCAGGCGTACGGCCAGCCCGCCGACGACCAGATCTTCGGCCACTCGCCGGTCCCGGCCCGCCTGGGCCAGACCAGCATCGGCGCGTTCTTCTCCGACATGACGTACTACACGAACGCCTCCGCCGGCGCCGGCGTGCTGGACACCGGCACGAACAACTGGATTCCCGCGCTGCACGGCCGGGCCGGCTGCCACCCCGGCGGCATCTGCGAGTCCGCCATGGTCCAGCGGATAACCGGCAACATCCTGCGCCTGTTCGGGCAGGGCCCCGCCGCCCGCCACCGGCCCTCGGTCCCCAACTGGCGCCAGGTCACCGGCCAGTAGCGGGATGGAGGAAGGTGCCCCTCCCGCCCGTACTCCGCTCTCCCGGACCGAACGAGCCGAGTGCCCGCCTCGCTAGGTTATTTGGATGATACTATCATTGATGTTAGTATCATTGATGTTACTAACATGTAGAGGTGGCATGGGAGACTTCGTCGGACGTGATCATGAGATCGAGAGCCTTACCCGGCTACTCGATCAGGTCCGCGGTGAGGTCGGGACCGCTAAGCCCGGCCGCTGCCTGCTGATGCGAGGCCGGAGGCGGATCGGGAAGTCGGCGCTCACCGAGGAGTTCGTGCTCCGCGCTGATGTCCCCGCGCTCTTCTACGTGGCCGCGGGCGCTTCTGCCGCCGCCGAGCTCGCTCAGTTCCGGGACGACGTGGCCTGTTCGTCGCTCCCTGGCCGGGCCGTCATGGCCGAGGTCGCGCCCACCGGATGGAACGGCGCGCTGCAGATCCTGGCGGATGCGCTGCCCTCCGGCTCGCCGTCCGTGGTGGTCATCGACGAAGTTCCCTACCTCATGGACCGCGTCGAAGGCTTCGAAGGGCTGCTCCAGCGTGCCTGGGACAGGTTCCTGTGCCGCAAGCCGGTGCTGCTCATCCTCATCGGCTCGGACATGTCGATGATGAACGCGCTCAACAGCTACGCCAGGCCCTTTCACCAACGCGGCACCGAAATGGTGGTCGGCCCGCTCAACCCGGCCGAGATCTCTTCGATGCTGGACCTGGACGCAGCGTCGGCTTTCGATGCCGCTCTGGTCAGCGGCGGGCTCCCGCTGATCTGCGGCGAATGGCCACGTGGTGCCACTGCGGGGCAGTATCTAGAACAGGCCCTGAGCAATCCGGTCTCAGCGCTCCTGGTTTCCGGTGAGCGGTCCCTCGCCGCGGAATTCCCCACCGAGGTACAGGCTCGCGACGTCTTGCGCGCCATCGGCTCGGGGGAGCGGACGTTCACCAGCATTAACCGCGCGGGCGGGGGAATCAACCACGCGTCCTTGACTCGTGCCCTCGACCGGCTAACGGCCAAGGGCATCGTGTCCGCCGAACTGCCGGTGAGCCTGATGCCCTCGAGGGAGCGCCGTTACCGCATCACCGATCCCTACCTGCGGTTCTGGCTGCGCTTCTGCGAACCGCACATGGCGGAGATCGAGCGCAGGCGCGGTGACATCACACTCGGCCGCATCCGGTCAGGCTGGGGCGCCTACCGGGGTCGCGCTATCGAACCGCTGGTCCGCGAGGCGCTTGCCCGCCTCCTGCCGGACGATCAGCTTCCCGCCGCTCCGGTCGTCGGGGGTTACTGGACCCGGACCAACGAGGTGGAGATCGACCTGGTGGGAGCCGACCGGTCACCGGTCGCGACCTCCCTGATCTTCGCCGGCTCGATCAAGTGGCATGACCGCACGGTCTTCGACCGGCACGACGAAGCGACCCTCATGCGACAGCGCGCGCAGCTCACCGACGATCCGGTCCCGCTGGTCGCGGTCTCGCGCAGTGGCTTCGACAGCCCCGCCGTCGATGCCCGTTACGGACCGGACGACCTGATCAGAGCCTGGAATCCCAGCTAGCCTGGCGAGGGTGGGCCCGTCGTGCGCCAAGGGCCGCCGATAGCCATGGCGCCGGCAGGGTTCGCGTTAGATTCCGCGTGCCAGCCGGTAGTAGGCGGCGTTCGCGCGGATCCGGTTCTCGAACTCCGGCGCTGTGGTGGTCTCGTCGATGACCAGCAGTTCCGTGCCAGCCATCCGCGCGTAGTCCGCGAACGCCTCGATGCCCACCGCCGTGGACATGCACGTGTGATGCGCTGCGCCTGCCTGGAGCCAGGAGGTCACGGACGTCTGGAAGTCCGGCTCCGGTCTCCACACCGCGCGCCCCACCGGAAGCCGGGGGAGCGGCTCGGCAGGCGGGATCACCTCAACGACGTTGGCGACGAGCCGGAAGCGGTCGCGCATGTCGGACAGCGCGACGACGACGCCCGGCCCGGGATCCGCGGTGAAGACGAGGCGGACCGGGTCCTCGCGGCCGCCGATAGACAGCGGATGGATCTCCAGCCGCGGCTTGGCCGACGTGAGCGACGGGCATACCTCGAGCATGTGCGCGCCGAGGATGCACTCGCGGCCCGGCGTCAGGTCATAGGTGTAGTCCTCCATCAGCGACGCGCCGCCGGGCAGGCCGGTGCCCATGACCTTGGCCGCCCGGACCAGCACCGCCGTCTTCCAGTCCCCTTCGGCGCCGAATCCGTAGCCGTCCGCCATCAGCCGCTGCACCGCCAGGCCGGGCAACTGCTTCAGCCCGCCCAGGTCCTCGAAGTTGGTCGTGAAGGCCCCGAATCCGCCGGCGTCGAGGAAGGACCGGAGCCCGAGCTCGATCGCGGCACCGTCGCGCAGCGACTGATGGCGCTCCTTTCCGCGCTGGAGCTCGGGCGCGACGTCATAGGTGTCCTCGTACTCCTCCACCAGCGCGTCGACGTCCGCCGGGGCAGCGGCGTCCACCGCGGCCACCAGGTCGTTGACGCCCCAGGTGTTGACCTGGACGCCGAAGACGGCTTCCGCCTCGGTCTTGTCGCCTTCGGTGACGGCCACGTACCGCATGTTGTCGCCGAACCGCGCCAGCCGGAGCGACCGCGTCGCCGCCCACCCGGCCGCCGCCCGGGTCCAGGTCGCCACCTGCTCGACGACCCGTGGATCACTGACGTGCCCCGCGACGGTCTTACGCGGCACGGACAGCCTGGTCAGCACGTAGCCGAACTCCCGGTCGCCGTGCGCGGCCTGGTTCAGGTTCATGAAGTCGAAATCGATCGTCGCCCACGGCAGCGCGACGTTGGCCTGCGTGTGCAGGTGCAGCAGCGGCTTGTCCAGGGCGCTGAGCCCTGCGATCCACATCTTCGCCGGGCTGAACGTGTGCATCCACGCCACCAGACCGACCACCCGGTCGTCGGCGTTCGCCTCCAGGACGGTCCTGCGGATCGCATCGTGATCGACCAGGACCGGCTTCCAGACGAGTTTGACCCGGATCGCCGGGGCTTCGGAGAGCATGGCGGCGATACCGCGCGACTGCTCCGCCACCCGGCGGAGCGTCTCCTCCCCGTACAGATGCTGGCTTCCCGTCAGGAACCAGACCTCGAAGTCGTCCTGGGCGGTCGGTGCGGTCATCAGCGCTGTGCTCCTTGGCCGGCTTGAGGGTTTCCGTAGTACGCGTCCGGTCCGTGCTTGCGGCGGAAATGGCGTTCGAGCAGATACGGCGGGGCATCGGCGTGCGGGTTCAGCGCCAGCGTCTGGATGGCCATCTGCGCGACCGCCTCGCAGATGATCGCGTTCTTCAGCGACGCTCCGGCATCCTCACCCCACACGAACGGGCCATGGTTGGCCACCAGGGCACCGGGAACCTCCGCCGGGTCGTCGCGATGAGAATCGAACTCCTCGACGATGACCTGGCCGGTGTTGTACTCGTAGTCCGTGGCGCACTCAGCCTCGGTGAGATCCCGCGTACAGCGGATCGGCCCGTTGAAGGCGTCGGCGTGGGTGGTACCGAGTACCGGGATGTCGCGCTTAGCCTGCGCGAATGCGACCGCCGAGGGGGAGTGGGTGTGGGTGATGCCGCCGACGCCGCCAAACGCGAGGTAGAGCCTGCGGTGGGTTTCGCTGTCGACGGAGGGTCTCAGGTGCCCGTCCACTACCCGCCCGTCCTCGAGGTCGACCACGACGAGCTGCCCGGCGGTCAGGTCGTCGTAGGACACGCCCGAGGGCTTGATGACATAGACGCCGGCGTCGCGGTCGATGCCGCTGACGTTGCCCCACGTCAGGGTGGCGAGCCGCGCGCGCGGGATCGCCTGGTTGGCGCGGAGCACCTCGTCGCGGAGCACGGCTGTTACCGACCTGTTCATGCCGTCCTCCCGGACAGGGCACGGTCCCTGATCGCCCGCAGCCGGTACATGGCCTTGTTCTCGCCCCGGCCGAAGTAGTCGTGCAGCCGCACGTACTCCGCGTACAGCTCGTCGTACACGTCCGCACGGACGGGATCGGGCTGGTACACGTCCCGCCGCTCGCGCCCCATCACCGCCGCCGCGGCCGGCACGTCCGGGTAGGCACCCGCGGCGACCGCCGCGTGGATGGCCGAACCGAGGGCCGGCCCCTGCCCGGACCCGATCACGCTGAGCGGGCGCCGGGTGACGTCCGCGTAGATCTGCATGAGCGGTGCGCTCTTGATCAGGCCGCCCGCCACCACCAGGTCGGTCACTGGCACGCCGGAGTCGCGGAACGTATCCATGATCATCCGAGTGCCGAACGCGGTCGACTCCAGCAGCGCCCGGTAGATCTCCGGCGTGGTGGTGGCCAGCGTCAGGCCCACGATCGCGCCGGACAGCCTGCCGTCTACCAGGACCGAACGGTTGCCGCCCGCCCAGTCCAGCGCGACGAGCCCGTGGCCGCCGGCCGGCAGCGCGCCCGCCTTCTCGTCCAGCAGCTGCTGCACCGGCACGCCCCGCCGGCTGGCCTCCCCGGCGAACTCGCCCGGCACCGCGTTGGCCGTGAACCAGGCGAAGATGTCGCCCACCCCGCTCTGCCCGGCCTCGTACCCCCACAGCCCGGCCACGATGCCGCCGTCGACCACCCCGCACATGCCGGGCACCTCGGCCAGCTCGGCGCCATTCATAACATGGCAGGTCGAGGTGCCCATGATCGCCACCATCTTGCCCGGCGCGACCGGGCCGGCCGCGGGCACGGTGACGTGTGCGTCCACGTTGCCGATGGCCACCGCGATGCCCTCGGGCAGGCCGGTCAGCGCGGCCGCGGCCGCGGTCAGCCGGCCGGCCCGCGCGCCCAGCGGGGAGACCGGGTGGGCGAGCTTGTCCTGCGCGAACGAAGCGAAGCGCGGGTCCAGCGCGGCCAGGTACTCCCGGGAGGGGTAGGCCCCGTCCTGGTAAATGCCCTTGTACCCGGCCGTGCACGCGTTCCTGGTCTCGGTGCCGCACAGCTGCCAGATGATCCAGTCGGCGGCCTCGATCCAGCGGCCGGCACGCTGGTACATCTCGGGGTCCTCGTCCAGTAGCTGCAGCGCCTTGGCGAACTGCCACTCCGAGGAGATCTTGCCGCCGTAGCGGTTGATCCACTTCTCGCCCCGCTCGTGCGCGACCGCGTTGATCCGGTCCGCGTGCGGCTGGGCGGCGTGGTGCTTCCACAGCTTGGGGTAGGCGTGCGGGCGCCCGGCCAGCCCGGGCAGCTGGCACAGCGGCGTGCCGTCGGCCAGCACCGGCATGCAGGTGGACGCGGTGAAGTCGGTGGCGATGCCGATCACCTGGGCCGGGTCGATTCCCGCGTCCCTGACCGCGGCCGGGACCGCCTTGCCCAGCGCGCGGGTGTAGTCGGCCGGGTCCTGCAGGGCCCAGTCCGGCGGCAGTTCGCCGTGCCCGTCCAGCGAGCGGTCGATCACGCCGCGCGAGTACTCGCTGACGGCGGTGCCCGCCTCGGCGCCGTCACGCACCCGCACCACCAGGGCCCGGGCCGACAGCGTGCCGAAGTCCACGCCGATCACGTAGGCATCATCGCCCACGCCGATCACGTAGGCATCATCGCCCACGCCGATCACGTAGGCATCATCGCCCACGCCGATCACGTAGGCATCATCGCCCACGCCCTTGTTAGCGCTAACATCCATCTGTCCGCCTTATCGTACATTCTTTGCACTGTATTCTTGCCGCCCCCGGCCAGCCTCAACCGACCGCCCCGGCTATTACGGCCGGTACGACCATTGCGGCAGGTGCAGCCGCCCCGGCCGGCACGGCCGGCACGGCCGGTACCGCCGGCGCGGACGGCCCGGCCATCGTCAACCGGGGCCGGCGGCGCTCGCCCGGACGATCAGCTCGGGTGCCACTCGCACCCTGCGCCCGGCCGGGATGGCCCCGGACATCCGGTCGACCAGCGTACTCAGCGCCTGCCGGCCAAGTACGCCGAAGTCCTGCCGCACGGTAGTCAGCGGCGGCAGGTAGTACCCGGCCTCGGGCACGTCGTCGAATCCGATGACGCTGATGTCGGTGGGCACCCGCAGGCCCCGCTCGGTGAGCGCCCGGATGACGCCGAGCGCCATCGTGTCGTTGCCGCAGAAGACGGCGCTCGGGCCCGGCTCGCCGGCGGCCAGCCGGCTGCCCAGCTCGTAGCCTGAGCGAGCGGACCAGTCGCCGGCCAGCACGGCGGGCTCGGGCGCGCCCGCCTCGCGCAGCGCCTGCCGCCAGCCGTCCACGCGTTCCTTGGCGTCCAGGCAGGACAGCGGCCCGGCGACGTGATAAACGGTCGCGTGCCCCAGGCCGAGCAGATGGCGGGTCGCCGCCGCGGCCCCGGCCGCGTTGTCGATAGCCACCGAGGTCACCGAGGCGCGGGTACCACAGCCCACCGCCACCAGCGGTACCTCGGGCGGCACATGCGCGAGGGCGGCCACCGCGGTGTCCACCGTCGCGATGACGATGATGCCCTCGATGCCCTGGCCGAGGAACCGGTCCACTGCGTCCAGCATCGACCGCCGGTCCAGGGCAGGCAGGCTGACCACCGAGACGAAGTACGCGTCGTGCGCCGCCCGCTCGAACCCGTAGAGCATGGAGGTGGGGCCGTAGAGCATGGTATCGGTGGTGATCACGCCGAGCGTGTGGGTGCGCCGGGTGACCAGCGTCCTGGCCGCGGCGTTCGGCCGGTAAGCGAGCTCGCGGATGGCGGCGAGCACCCTCTCCCGGGTCAGTGGGCGAACGTTCGGGTGCTCATTCAGCACGCGCGAGACGGTCTGGTGCGACACCCCGGCCAGCCGGGCCACGTCGGCCATCACCGGCGGCCGGGACAGGTTGCCCGCCGTAGCTGGCGCCCTCACCCGGCTCCTCGCCTTCTCACCCGGTGACGACGTCACGCCGTGCCTCCCTCTGCCGCCCGCGCCGCGGAGCTCTTCGGTCAGCCGGTGCCGACGTTAGCGTTAACGTCTGTGCAGGTCGAGTGGCGGTCCTGGCATCTCGGCGCCCCCGACAGCGACATGCACCTGTTCCGCGCCGCCCGGATTCCCTGTACCTCAGAGTAGCCGTCGCGCGCCCAGGGCGGTAGCCCAGGGCACCGCGGCAGGCGGTGTCCCAGGAGGTCAGGACGGGGGCAGGGCCGGGCCAGTGCCCGGGCAGGGCAGGGCCGGGGCCCGGGAAGGGCAGGGTGCGGTCAGGACTTGCTGCGGCCCGACGCGCCGTCCCGCAGGTCACGTAGGGCTTCCTTGGCCTTGCGGCCGGCCTCGCCCTCGCGCAGGTCCTTGATGGCGTCCTTGGCAGCGTCACGGGCCTTGCCGACCGCCTCGCTGTCCCGCAGGTCCTTGATGGCCTCCTTGGCCTTCCGCCCGGCGTCGCCCTCGCGCAGGTCCTTAATGGCGTCCTTGGCCTTGCGCCCCGCGTCGCTGTCCTTCAGGTCGCGTAGGGCCGACTCGGCCCGGCGTCCTGCGTCGCTGGTGCGCACGTCCTGCAGCGCTTCCCGCGCCTTGCGGGCCGCGTCGCCGCCCTGGGCGCCACGCAGCCAGGCGAGCAGCCGGGCCCACCAGTTCCGGGCCTGTCGTTCGATCTCGCTCATCGCGGCTTCTCCTTCACTCAACCTAGAAACAAGATATAACGCAAGTATAAGCTGCCGCCAGATGCCTCTACCCGGAGCGGGTGAGACAATGCCTGACGTGCGGCCTCAGCGCATCAGCGGGCACTCCCCGTACGAGCCGGTGTTCGGCTTCTCCCGCGCCCTGGTAGCGGGGGACCGCGTCCTGGTGGCCGGCACGGCCCCGGTGCCGGCGAGCGGCGGCCCGCCTCCGGAAGGACCGTACGCCCAGGCCAGGCTCTGCCTGGACCTGATCGGCGAGGCGCTGGCCAAGGCCGGAACCACCCTGGAACACGTGGTCCGCACCCGCATGTACCTGACCGCCGCTGAGCACTGGGAACAGGTCGCCCGCGCGCACGGCGAGGTCTTCGCCGAGGTCAGGCCCGCCGCCACCGCGGTGATCGTGGCCGGCCTCCTCGACCCCGCCTGGCTAGTCGAGATCGAAGCCGAAGCCCTGCTTCCCGGCTAACCTTCATGATCGCGAAGACTATTTAGCCCGGGCGGATCCTTCGCGATCATGGCAGACGCGCTGTTTCGGAGCAGATTTCGATGATCGCGAAGGGTTTACTACCCTATACAGTAGTAAATCCTTCGCGATCATCGGAAATCCAACGCGGCCACTACGATCGCGAGGATTTACGCGCCGGATCCGGACATCCACTGCAGCAGTCTGTTGCCGGAGATGCCAGCGTGACGGGAGTTCGTATCGCGTCTATCGTGACCGTCACCTGCGGACCCCGGGCGCGGCGTGCTCAGGACCCCGGGCGCGGCGTGCTCAGGACCCCGGGCGCGGCGGGCGGTCCGGGCGCGGTAGCCCGGCCAGGATCACGTCCACCACCTCGGCGATGAACTCGCCGGTCATCGGCAGGTGGCCGAGCAGCAGCCGGTGCTCGGCCGCACCGAAGAACAGGTCGAGCACCACGTCCCGGTCCACCGAAGCGGCGATCTCGCCGCGCGCGATGGCCCGGTCCAGCATGACCCGGTGCTGCTGGCGCAGCGGTTCGAGTACCCGGTCCCGCCAGGCCCCGCGCAGTTCCGGGTCGTGCTGCGCCTCGGCGATCAGCCCGGTCAGCATCGGCCCCATCGCCGTCTGGGTGACCGCCCGCACCCACGCGTGCAGGGCCGAGAGCAGGTCGCCGCGCAGCGTACCGGTGTCGGGCAGCGGCTGTTCCTCGCGGAACGAGTCGACGAACGCGTCCAGCGCGAGCAGGCCCTTGGACGGCCAGCGCCGGTAGATCGTCGTCTTGCCGACCCCGGCCCGGGCAGCTACCTCTTCGATCGACATCGCGGCCAGCCCTCGTTCGGCCAGCAGGTCCACGGTCGCGGTCAGGATGGCGCGGTCCGCCTCCTGGCTCCGCGGTCGCCCGCGCGGCGCGCCACCCCCGGCAGGAACGGCACCCCCGGCAGGAACGGCACCCCCGGCAGGAACGGCACCCGCGGCACCCACGTCACCTCCGGCAGGCACGGCACCCGCCGCACCCCCCGGAATATCACTGCTCATCGCCTGGTTCTATCATGAGGGTATCCGAAACGATCCGTAACGTATCTGATTGGTATCATGCCCGTCACCGCGCCCTCTAACCACCCCGAACCCAAGACCACGGCAACGCCCGCCGAAACACATCCCCGCCGCCAGCCGCTGCAGCTGGCCCTCATCCTCGTCGCCGCGTTTATGGTCGTCCTCGATTTCAGCATCGTGAACGTCGCGCTGCCGTCGATCGAGCGCGAACTTCATATGCCCGCCGATGCAGTCCAGTGGATCGTGACGGGATACGCCGTCTCGTTCGGCGGCCTTCTTATTCTTGGCGGCCGGGCCGCTGACCTGCTCGGCCGGCGCCGCATGTTCGTCATCGGCCTGGTCGCATTCGCCATCGCCAGCCTGGCCGGCGGGCTCGCCCAGGACCCCGTGCTGCTGATCGCGGCGCGCGTCGTGCAGGGCGCGGGCGCCGCCATCGTCGCCCCGGCCGCGCTGTCCCTCATCACCACCGGCTTCCCCGAGGGCGCCGAACGTACCCGGGCTATCGGTCTCTACGGCGCCGTCTCGAGTGTCGGCTTCGTGTCCGGCCAGGTCCTCGGCGGGGTGCTCGTGCAGTTCACCAGCTGGCGTGCGGTATTCCTGGTCAACGTCCCGGTCGGCCTGATCGCCGCCGCCCTGTCCCCGGCCGTCCTCGGCCGCAGGGACCAGGTGGCACAGAAAAAGAACAAGATCCGGCTGGACGTCCGCGGCGCGCTACTGATCACCGGCGCGGTCACCCTCGTCGTCTTCGCGGTCTCCCAGGGCGTCGTGCTCGGCTGGACCTCGCCGCTGGTCATCGCGGCCATCGTGGTCGCCGCCGCGGCCACCGCCGTCTTCATGAAGGCGGAAACCCGGCATCCGCAACCGCTCATCCGACCGTCACTGCTGCACCGCAAGGGCCTGCGGGACGGTACCACGCTGGCCTTCCTGCTCGGGCTCTGGAACGGCGGGGAGATGCTGGTGCTCTCCCTGTACCTGCAGCAGGTGCTGCACGAGTCGCCGCTGCTCACCGGCCTGATCATCGCCCCGCAGGGCGTGGTCGGGTTCGCCGCGGGCGTGATCGGCCCGCGGCTGGCGGGCAAGATCGGCGTCCGGCGGCTGCTGGTGCTGACCGCTGCCTGCGCGGCGGCCGGCTTCGGTGTGCTGACCCAGCTGCCCGCGGCCGGCTACAGCCCGGTCCTGTTCGTGGTCACGCTGATCGGCTTCGGCACCGCGGGCACCGCGCTCGGCTCGACCGTGCTGGCCAGCCGCGGCATGGCCGACGCCGACCAGGGCCTGGTCGGCGGCATGATCAATACCAGCCGCCAGATCGGCGCCGCGGTAGGCGCGGCCCTGCTGCCGGCCGTGGCGGTGAGCGTCAGCGGCGGCATCGGGGTCTCCGGCGACCGCGCCGCGATGTTCGCCGCCGCGCTGGCCGCGCTGGCCGCCACCGCCGTGGCCTGGCGGGCCGCGAGGCCGGTCCCGGCCCGCGCCGCTAGCTGACCATGGGGGCCGAACGGGCCTGGTTAGCCGCCCGCCCTCAGCTCGTATGCTGCAGCGTGTACCGAACCGTCTGCAGCCGGATCTGCCCGTCCCGGAAGATGAAGGTGTCGATCCCGTCCTCGACCTTGGTCGCGGCGGCCGTCGCGGTCCACTCCAGGAAGAGCACGTCGCCGTCGTAGATCTGCGTCGGCAGCGCCCAGTCCGCGTTGGGCACGTCGGCCAGCAGCCTGGTGAACGCCTCGCGGATGCCGTCCTTGCCCCGCTTAATTCCAGCCGGGGTGATGAAGACCGCGTCGTCGGAGTAGTCCTCGACGATCCCGTCCAGGTCACCGGCTCCCAGGGCCTCGGCGTGGTGCTGGAAGACTTCCTGCGGGCTGCGCGTCATCGCACTCCTCCTTCACGGCGTGATCGTTGTCGTCTTACCTTAGTCTCATGGGTTTCGAGCACATCGGCGTGGAGCGCTCCGGCGACTTCGCCACGATCACGATGAACCGGCCACAGCGCCGCAACGCCCTGTCCCTTGCGCACATGCGCGAGCTGATCACGGCGTTCGGCGAGCTGGGGAACAGCGACGCGCTGGGTATCGTGCTGGCGGGCAACGGCCCGGTGTTCAGCGCCGGGCATGACTTCGCCGACATGGCCGGCGCGGACCTGCCGTACATGCGGGCGCTGCTGACCACCTGCACCGATCTGATGACACTGATCCAGCAGGTGCCCCAGCCGGTGGTGGCGCGGGTGCACGGGCTGGCCACCGCGGCGGGATGCCAGCTGGTGGCCACCGCCGATCTGGCCGTGGCCAGCGAGAACGCGGGCTTCGCCGCGCCCGGCGGCAAGGGCGGCTGGTTCTGCCACACCCCGATGGTGGCCATCGCCAGGAACGTGGGCCGCAAGCGGGCCGCCGAGCTCGCCATGTCCGGTGATGTCATCGACGCGCGCACCGCGCTCGACTGGGGCCTGGTCAACCGGGTGGTGCCCGCAGACCAGCTCGACTCCGCGGTGCAGGATCTGCTCGACCGGGTCACCAGGGGATCGGCCGACAGCAAGGGCATCGGCAAGCAGGCGCTGTACGCCCAGATCGACCTGGACCAGCCCAAGGCGTACGCCTACGCCGTCGAGGTCATGGCGGCGACCAGCCTGCTGCCCGACGCGCAGGAAGGGATGCGGGCCTTCCTGGAGAAGCGCAAGCCGAACTGGAACCGTGGCCGTTCCTAGACCTTCTCCCAGACCGAGACGTGCTGGCGGCTGTCGCCGGTGAACGGCGCCCGGTTCCAGTCCTCCCACCGGTCGCGCAGCCGCATCCCGGCTAGCTGCGCCATCAGGTCGAGCTCGGACGGCCACACGTACCGGAACGGGATCGACCGGTACTCGCCGCGGCCGCCGGTGACCGTGATGTAGTTCGAGCTCATCGCCTGGGTAGCCGTGTCGTAGAGGTCGAACGCCCAGCGCGTCGGGGTCACCTGCCACGGCACCACGTTCTGCCCGGGCGGCAGCCGGCGCAGCTCGGGGACTCCGACCTCGATGACGAAGCAGCCGCCGGGCGCCAGGTGCGCCGCGGCGTTGCGGAAGCAGGCCACCTGGGCGTCCTGCGTGGTCAGGTTCTCGATCGTGTTGAACACCAGGTACGCCAGGGCGAACGTGCCGTCCATCGTGGTGGTGGCGAAGTCGCCGATGGCGACCGGGATAGTCTGTCCGCCGGGCTTGGCCCGCAGCCGGGCCACCATGGCCCGGGACAGGTCGATGCCGTGCACCTCGACGCCGCGGCGGGCCAGCGGCAGCGCGATCCGGCCGGTCCCGATGCCGAACTCCAGCGCCCGCCCGCCGCCCGCCAGCCCGGCGAGCACCTCCGCCACCGTGTCCGTGAAGGCAAGATCGAACATGCCGTCGGCCAAATCGTCATAGGTCGCCGCGACCCGCTCGGGGAAGTAGCCGTCCGCATCCTCCATGGCCGGACCGTACCGCAGCCGACGGGGCCCAGCCCAGCTAATAATGGGGCATGACCGACCTCCGCGAGCAGGCCGCCCTGCGCGACCAGTGCACCGTGTTCCTGACCGGCCATGGCCCGGTGCGCCCGGCCGACCTGCTGGCCAGCATCCCCGCGGACACGGTGCCGGATCGCTACGGCGACGGGGGCGTGGTGGCCGAGCTCGAAGCCGAGATCGCCGGGCTGCTCGGCAAGCCGGCCGCCGTCTACCTGCCCAGCGGCACGATGGCCCAGCAGTCGGTGCTGCGCGTGCACGCCGACCGTCGCCAGCGCCGGACGGTGGTGTACCACCCGCTGTGCCACCTGGACCGGCACGAGGACCGGGCCTTCCAGCGACTGCACGGCCTGACCGGCCGCCCGGCCGGCGACCGGGACCGGCTGCTGACCGTCGATGACCTGACCGCGATCGCCGAACCGCCCGGGACGCTGCTGATCGAGCTGCCGCAGCGCGACCTCGGCGGGCAGCAGCCGGAAAGGGACGACCTGCGGGCGCAGACCGAATGGGCGAGGGAGCGCGGGGCCGCCGTCCACCTGGACGGCGCCCGGCTGTTCGAGTCGGCGACCGGGTACGGCAGGCCGCTGGCCGAGATCGCGGCGCTGTTCGACACCGTCTACGTGTCCTTCTACAAGGGCATCGGCGCGCTGGCCGGGTGCTGCCTGGCCGGGCCCGCGGATGTCCTGGCCGAGGTGCGGGAGTGGCGCAAGCGGATGGGCGGCACGCTGCACGGGCTGTGGCCGGGGGCCGCCTCGGCGCTGAGCTGCCTGCGGCGCAGGCTCCCGCTGATGCCCCACTATCTTGGCCACGCCCGCGAGATCGCGTCCGTCCTGCGCGGGGCCCCGGGCGTTCGGGTCGTTCCTGACCCGCCGCACGTCTCGATGATGCACCTGCTGCTGGCCGCCACCCAGGAGAGTTTCGCCGCCGCGGCCCGTCGGCTGGCCGCCGAGCAGGGCGTCTGGACCTGGCCGCAGGCTATGGTCACGCCCGATCCCGGCGTGCAGCGGGTGGAACTGTACGTGGGCGACGCCACCCGCGCCGTGCCGCCGGATAAGGTCCGGGACATCGTTGTGGCCCTGACCGCGAGCTAGCCGTACGCCCCGATCGCCCGGCTGGTAGCGTCGGTCGCAGGGGGATACCTCCCGCTCAGTGACTCAGTGACGAGAATCTCGGGGAGAAGATCATGGCCTCTCGGCTGAATCCGTACCTCAACTTCAACGGCACCGCCCGTCAGGCGCTGGAGTTCTACCAGGGCGTGTTCGGCGGCGAGCTCAACATCATGACGTTCGGCGACATGGGCGCGGCCGACGCGTCCGACGCCGGCAAGATCATGCACGGGCAGCTGGAGACCAGCGCCGGCTACACGCTCATGGTTGCCGACGTTCCCAGCCATATGGAATACCAGGCCCCGGCCGGCTTCTCGGTGAGCCTGTCCGGCGACGACGGCGACGCGCTGCGCGGCTACTTCGAGCAGCTCGCCGCGGGCGGAGTCACCGAGATGCCGCTGCAGAAGCAGGTCTGGGGCGACGAGTTCGGCATGTGCGTCGACAAGTTCGGCATCTCCTGGCTGGTCAACATCTCCCAGCCGCAGGCGTAACCCGCGCGCCGGGCTCTGCTGGCTCGGGGGGACGACCCCCCGGGCCCCCCTTGGGGAGCCCGTACCCGGACCCAGCCCGTGCCCCGGACCACGTCCGCGGGCGGGTGGCCGTCCCGCCTCCCGCCCGCCCGGCCGCGTCCTATGCCGTCTCGTGCCCCGCTCCCGGCGAGCCACCTGCCCCGCCCCGAACGTGCCCGCACGAACCACCACAAATACCCCATTTCGCCCGCCGACGCGGCCGGCGCCCACGCCCACGCCCGCGGGCTCGGCCCCCGCACTCGCGCCCACGCGCCCGGCGGCAACGTCCTCGCCCGCCCGCCCGGTCCGGGCCGCCACGACGGCCGCCGCACGCCTGGCCACCCGACGGTCGGCCAGCAGCGGCAGGCTGCTGAGCGCGATGCCCGCCAGGATGGCCGCGCCGCCCCCGGCCTGCACCAGCCCGACCGGGTCGCCGAACACCACCGCGCCCGCGATGGCGCCGACCAGCGGCTCGAGGTTAAGGAACGCCCCGGCGACCTCGGCCGACACCCGGCTCTGGCCGAACGCGAACAGGGTGAACGGCAGCAGCGTCCCGGCCAGCGCCAGCGCGACGACCGCCAGCACCACGCCCGCGCCGGCCGGCGCGGCAGGCACGCCCTCGCTCAACGCGGCGACCGGCAGCGAGCCCAGTGCCGCGCCCAGGAACTGCACGGCGGTGACCGCGATCGGGTCGCGGCCGGCCAGCAGTCGGCCCTGGGCCACCGTGACCGTGGCCGACAGGAGCAGCGACGCCAGGACCAGGCCGTCCCCGGCCAGGGTCGCGCCGCCGCCTCCGCTGCCCGTGGTGACCAGCCCGACGCCGCCGAGCGAGACCGCGAAGCCGAACCAGGCCACCGGCCGGGCCACGGCCCGGTACCACACCGCGGCGATGATCGCGACCAGCACCGGCACCGCCCCGATCAGCAGGGCCGCGTGGGTGACGCTGGTCCGGCCGATGCCGGCGTTCTGCACCATGACCGAGCCGCCGTAGCCGAAAGCCCCCGCGATCAGCACCGCAGGCGTGAACGCCGCGCGCAGTGCTGACCCCTGGGCCGACCGCTGGGCCGCCCGCCCGCCGGGCCGCCGGCGCGCCACGGCCAGCAGGACCGCGGCCGCCAGGCCGAAGCGCACGACGGTGAGCCAGCCCGGCGGCAACCACTCCAAGGCCAGCTTGGACAGCGGCACGGTGGTGCCCCAGAGCAGCCCGGCCGCTATGAGGGCTGCCACGGCGTGACGGCGGTTGGCGTTCATGTCTCCATACTCGCCGGTAATCACACGTTGTTCGTCGTTGAGCGCCTTCTACGAGATAAAGTTTTGTCTTATGGCCGTTCAGCTTGACGAAGTTGACATACAGCTGCTGAGTGCGCTGCAGGAGGATGCGGACCGCACCAACGTCGAACTCGCCCGGCTGACCGGGCTGTCCCCGGCCGCCACCTTGCACCGGGTGCGGCGGCTGAAAGAGTCGGGTGTCATCCGGGTCATCCGCGCCGAGGTCGACCCGGCCGCGGCCGGCTTCCCGCTGCAGGTGTACGTCACGGCCACGCTGACCCGGCACGACCCGCGGTCCAGCCGCGTGTTCGACGACCTGATCCGGTCGCTGCCGCAGATAATCATGGCCGACAACGTGGCGGGGGAGACCGACTACTTCCTCAGCGTCGTCGCCAGGGACGTGGCCGAACTGCAGACCGTGCTGGCCGCCCTGGCCACTCGCGGCGGCCAGCGGCTGGTGACCTACCTGCGGCTGGCCGAGATCAAGCCCCCGTCCCGGCTGCCCCTGGCCCCGGTCAGCGTCCCCGCCCGCCGCAGATCCAGCCGCGCCAAGGAGCGGGAATGAGACGGCTGTCACGCGGGTTCAGGGCGGCATGAGGATAGCGGTGATCGGCAAGGGCAACATCGGCGGCTCGCTCGGCAGCAAGTGGCGCGCGGCCGGCCATGACGTGGTGTACGGGGCCAGGGACGGGTCCGGCGAGGGCCCGGGCGGTGCGCCCGTGCGCGGCATCGGCGACGCGCTGAAGGACGCCGACGTGGTGGTGCTGGCCGTGCCCGGCCAGGTCGTCGCGGACGTGGTGACCGAGCACGGCGCGGCGCTGGCCGGGAAGACGGTGATCGACGCGGTGAACCGGATCGGCGCGCCCGAGTTCGATAGCCGGACGATCATCGCGGACGCCGCGCCGCAGGCCCGTTACGTCCGCGCGTTCAACTCGCTGGGCTGGGAGAACTTCGCGGATCCGATGCCAGGCACCAACATGTTCTTCGCCGCGGACCCGGACGCCAGGGCCACCGCCGAGGAGCTCATCAAGGCGGTCGGCCTGGAGCCGGCCTTCCTCGGCGACGCCAACGCCACCACGACCGTCGACGGCCTGCTCCCGCTGTGGTTCGCGCTGGTCCGGCAGAACGGCGGCAACCGCAGGGTCGCGCTCCGCATCATCGAAGGCTGATTACCGAACGGGCCGGGTTCCACGCCCCAGTAGCGGCGCTTGCCTCTCCCGGGTGACCACGGCCTGGTCCAGGTCTCCCGGCGCGTCCAGCTTCAACTGGATCCGGCCGATGCGAAGCACGTCGCTGTCCTGTATGCGCGTTGGCGCGCGCACGCGCGTGCCGTTGACGTAGGTGCCGTTCGCCGAGCCTAGGTCGGTGACCTCCACGCCGTCGCTGAGGCGCCGGACCCAGACATGGCTTCGGGAGACGTACTCGTCAATGCTGAACGGCGGGCCGAGCCGATCATCCCGGCCGAGCACGATGCCCTTGAACGGTACGGGTATCTGCCGCGCCAGGCCGGTGCCGGATATCACGACCAGGCTCGGACTCGAGTTGAACGGCGCCACCCTAGCCCCCTCTCGCAAAGAGTCAGAGCCAGGCTGCCGCGTGAAAATACATCCCGGGCTTAGAGCTCCACGGTGCCGCTGACGCAGGTCACCGTGCCGCCGCCCACCCACACCTGGCCGTCGCCGTCGCGCGAGACGTGCACCCGGCCGCGGCGGCCCATCGCGGTGCCCTGGCTGGCCACGTACGGCGCGGTGACCCGGCCGGACTCCAGCAGCCACTGCCCGAGCGAGGCGTTCAGGCTGCCCGTGACCGGGTCCTCGATCGAGGTGATCTTCGGGCTGAACGCGCGCACCTCGATCGCCTCGGGGGAACCGGCCGGGTAGGGGCCGGTCACGCCGATGTCCAGGTCCAGCGTGACCGGGCGCTGGACCGCGAGCACCGCCTCGGCGCTGGCCAGCAGGACGGCCACCCAGCCCGGGCCGTTGTCGGCCCAGGCGATGTCGGCGATGTCGGACCGGGCGATGTTCAGCGTCCGCGCTACCCGCCCGACCACCGCCTCCTCCACCGGTCCGCTGCGCACCAGCGGCGGCGCCGCGAACGCCAGCCCCACGTCGGTACGCCGCACCGTGATCAGGCCGGCCTCGCATTCCTGCACGATGGAGCCTGGGTCGGCGGGCCGGCCGCCGGCCTCCAGCCAGGCGTGGCAGGTGCCCAGCGTGGGATGTCCCGCGAACGGCAGTTCCCGCGCGGGCGTGAAGATCCGGACCTGGTAGTCGGCCCCGCTGGCCCGCGGCGCCAGCACGAACGCGGTCTCCGACAGGTTCGTCCAGCGGGCGACCAGCTGCATCTGCCCGGCGGAGAGCCCGTCCGCGCCGAGCACGACGGCGACCGGGTTGCCTAGATACGGGGTTTCGGTGAAGACGTCCACCTGGCGGAACTGACGAGGCATACGCCCAGCGTAGAAGGCCGCGCGGCCCGGCGGCAGTGCCAATTCCCCAGGCCAAATTTCCCGGGCCAATCCGGCCGACGGCGCCGGCCGCGGGCGCGCTAACGTGCGGGCATGCGAAACCGTCCGCGGGTCACCGTGCTGGGCAGCCTGAACATGGATATCTCCGTCACCGTGCCCCGCCTGCCCGAACCCGGCGCGACCGTGCTCGGCTCGGCGGCCCGGTTCACGCCCGGCGGGAAGGGTGCCAACCAGGCGGTGGCGGCGGCCAGGCTCGGTGCCGGCGTGCGCATGGCGGGCTGCGTCGGCGACGACGACTTCGGCCGCCGCCTGCTGGCCGCGCTGCGGGAGGAGGGGGTCGGCCACGACGGCGTCCGCATCACGGCGGACGCCCCGACCGGGCTGGCCATGATCTCGGTCGACCACGCGGGCGAGAACATCATCACGGTCGCCCCGGGCGCCAACCACGAGGTCGGCGACCAGGAAATCGCCGCGGCCAGCCGGGCCGGCGGTGATGTCCTGGTCATCTGCGCCGAGATCCCGGTGCCGGCGATCACGGCGGCCCTCGGCGAAGGCAGGCGAGCCCGCTGCATCCTCAACCTGGCGCCCGCTCCGCCGGAAGCCAGGGCCATCGTCGCGGTCGGCGTCGACTGGCTGGTGGTGAACGAGACCGAGGCGGGGGCTGTGCTCGGCCGGCCCGTGCGCGGCCTGGCCGAAGCGGGCGAGGCCGCCGCCGCCCTCCTCACCGCGGGCGCCCGGCACGCCGTGGTCACCGCGGGCGCGCACGGCGCCGCCCTCGCGGGCCCGGACGGAGCCGGCACCATCGGCGCCTTCCGGGTCAACGCGGTGGACACTGTCGGGGCGGGGGACACGTTCGTCGGCGCGCTCGCCGTCGCCCTGGCCGCGGGCATCCCGGCGGCCGAAGCCGTCCGCGCGGCCGCGGCCGCGGGCGCCACCGCCGCCACGAGGCCCGGCGCCCAGGCCGGCATGCCGCGCCCGGCGGACATCCTCGCCACCACCGGACTGAACTGGCCCGCCCGATAACAATTCGCTACAAAGTCGAAAGGGCAGGTATACAGAGGTTTCAGGGGGCGGGCGATAGCATTGCCTGAAGGAGGGCGCCACGTGACAACGGGTGGCCTGCGCGAATTCGTCGCTGACACAGCCGGGGGAGAAGACTCCTCTCTCGCCGCGGTGCGCAGCGAACTGTCCACGGGGTTCACGGTGCGGCAGGAACCCGGCGCGGCCGGCAGCGGCACGCACCGCCGGACCTGGCTGGATACCTTCGACTGGCGGCTGTACAAGGCTGGCCTGACGCTCCAGTTCGAGCAGGCGAGACGGGGCGGCCGGCTCGTGCTGAGCAAGGCCGACGGAACGCCGCAGGCCGAACAGCCGGTGACCCGCTGGCCGAGGCGCCCTGGCCTGGCCGAGGACCTGCCCCCCGGCCCGGTCCGGGACCGGATCCTGGTCCTGACCAGCCCGCGCGCGCTGCTGCCCATCGTCAAGGCGGCCAGCACGGTCAGCGTAAACCGGCTGCTCAACGCCGACGGCAAGACCGTGGCCCGGCTGGTCGAGGACCGCGTCACGGTCACCGCGCCTGCCGGAAACATAGCGGGCGGCACCACCGCCGAGCTCCCGCCGCGGCTGGCCGTGGCCGAGGTCCGCGGCTACCCCGGCCAGGCGCGCAGGGCGGCGGGCCTGCTGGCCGGCACGCCTGGCGTCTCGCACGCCAGCCTGAGCGTGTTCATCGCGGCGCTGACAGCGCTCGGCCGCCATCCGGCCGACTACACCAGCGGCGTGGACGCGGAGATCACCGCCAGCATGCCCGCGCCGGTCGCCGTGGCCCGGCTGCTGCTGCGGCTGCTCGACACGGTGGAGCTGAACGTCGACGGGGTGCTCCGCGACATCGACACCGAGTTCCTGCACGACCTGCGGGTCGCGGTCCGGCGTACCCGGTCGGCGATCAAGCTCCTCGGCGGGGTTCTGCCCGCCGACCTGGCCGAACACTACAAGGCCGAGTTCAAGTGGCTCGGCGACGTGACCACGCCGGTCCGGGACCTGGACGTCCACCTGATCGGCTTCGACGCGCTGACCGAGCAGCTAGTCGCCGCGTCCCCGGACGACCTGGAGCCGCTGCGCGCCTTCCTGGCCAGGCGGCGGGCCCGCGAGTTCCGGCGGCTGGCCGCGGCGCTGCGCGGGCCGCGGTTCCGCGCCATCACCGACGACTGGCGCAAGGCCCTGCTCGAGGTCCGCGACGTGGACGGCCCCCGGCGGCGGAGCCTCACCGCGGCCGCGCTGGCCCTGTCCGCGACCGGCCGCTCGTTCCGGCGTATCGCCGCGCACGGCGCCGCGATCACCTCGGACTCGCCCCCGGAAGCCCTGCATGACCTGCGCAAGCGCGCCAAGGAGCTGCGCTACCTGCTGGAGTTCTTCGCGCCGCTGCACGACCAGGTGGCGTACCGGAAGGTCCTCTCGGACCTGAAGCAGGTCCAGGACTGCCTCGGCGAGTTCCAGGACAGCGAGGTGCAGCGGCACGAGATCCACGCGCTGGCTGACGCGATGCTGGCCGAGCGCGCGGCTCCGGCCGCTACGCTGCTGGCCATGGGTGAAATCGCCGCCAAACTCGCGCTCAGCCAGGCTGAGGCCCGCACGGCGTTCTCCGCCAGGTTCGCCAGGTTCGCCGGACCGGCGGGCCGGGAGCGCGTCCGCGTCCTGCTCGAGGGCCGCCGGTGAAGATCTTCGCCACGTACAACATCAAGGGCGGCGTCGGCAAGACGACCGCGGCTGTCAACCTGGCCTACCTGTCCGCCGCCGACGGCTGCCGGACCCTACTCTGGGACCTGGACCCGCAAGGCGCGGCCAGCTTCCTGTTCCGGATTAAGCCGCGGGTCAAGGGCGGCGGCAAGGCGCTCATCCGCGGCACCAAGACCCTTGACGACGCGATCAAGGGCACCGACTTCGACCACCTGGACCTGCTCCCCGCCGACTTCACCTACCGCAACATGGACCTGCTCCTCGGCACGGCTGGCAAGGCGAGGGCCGGCGCCAAGTCCACCCGCAAGCTCGGCCAGCTGCTCAAGCCGATGGCCGCCGATTACGACCACGTGTTCCTGGACTGCCCGCCGAGCATCTCGCTGGTCTCGGAGAACGTCATGCACGCGGCCGACGTGCTGCTGGTGCCGCTGATCCCCACCACGTTGTCGGTACGCACGCTGGACCAGCTCACCGAGTTCGTGGCCGGCTTCGACGGTCGCCGCCCGCAGGTGCGGGCGTTCTTCTCGATGGTCGACCGCCGTAAGAAGCTGCACCAGGAGATTACGAGGGACCTGACTACCGAACGGGCCGGGGTGGCGGCCACCCCGATCCCCGCGCTGTCCATGATCGAGCGCATGTCCGTGGAGCGGGCGCCGGTCACCGCGTTCGCCCCCCGCAGCGTCGCCGCCCGCGCCTACCGCGCGCTCTGGGCCGAAGTCCAGCAGGACCCGAAACCCCTGAAGCCCCTTGAGTCCTGACGCTAGACCCCGGACAGGTCGATGCGGTACATCCCGCGGCCGTGCGTCACCGAGACGAGGGTCTCGCCCATCCAGAACAGGTCGTCGACCGAGCAGTTCGTCGGTCCCTGGTTCGTGGGCGACCACGTAGCGCCGGAATCCTCGCTGGCGAACAGGCCCACCTCGGTGCCCGCGTAGACGAACCCGGCGCGCCGGGGATGCAGGGTCACCGCCCGGACCGGCGCGGTGGGCAAGGTGGCGGACAGGTCGTTCCACGCCCCGCCGCCGTTCCGGGTGACCCAGAGGTTGCCGCGCGCATACCCGCCGAAGGCCACGTACACGACGTCCTTCTGGGCCGGATCGATGGTGATGCGCGTGCAGTAGCGCCGGGGCAACGAGGCCGATACCACCGGCTGCCAGGTGGGGGAGTCCGCGGTGCCGTTGCTGGTCAGGAACAGGGCCCCGTTGGCGTGGCCCACCCATACCGTGTCCGGGTCGCCCGGGGCCACGGCGATCGCGCTGATCTCGGCATTCCTGGTGTCACCCGAGGTCACGATGGGGTTCTTGACCGACTGCCAGCTCGGCCCGCTCGTGGGGGTATTGGGTGTCCTGGCGTCGTTCGTCCGCCACAGCGACAGCCCGCCGGCCAGCATCCGCTCCGGCTGGCTGGGATCCAGCACGAACGGCGCGATGAACAGCGCCTTCCGGCGCTGGCCGGCCGGCACGGGCATGGCGTCCGGAATGCGGAAGGGCTCCGGTTTCCAGTCCCAGGCGCCCTTGGCGAAATTGAAGAACTGGCCGTTGATGTACCGGTCACCCCTTTGATCAGTAGTGGTGCCGCCGTCGGTGTTCCGGCGCAGGCCCAGGAAGACGTACTCGGCGTAGAAGATGTCGGGGTCGGTCGGGTCGGCCGCACACCAGCCGCCGTCTCCGCCGAAGATCGTCGTCCATTTCTGCGCGCCCTGCTGGGGATCGAAGCAGAGGGTGCCGTTGTCCTGCGCGCCGCCGATGATCTTGCCCGTGTCGGCGTGGCCCGCGCCCGCGTAGAACTGGGTGACCCCGAAGGAGTTGTCCAGGCCGGTCCAGCCGCTCGTGTGGGGCGGGCGAGCCTCCCGGCCGACCGCCCGGATATCCGGCGCGGCGCAGATCCCGCCGTCGTTGCCGAAGAACATCATGCGGTTGCTGGTGCCGTCGTAGGCGGGGTGGGCGACGATGGCGTGCTGATCGGCGTGCGGGGACGGCGGATGAGCCTGCCAGGTGCTGATCTCGGCCAGCGAGTCACCGCCGTCGGCGCTGCGCCACAGGTCCACTCCGCCGGTGATCACGAGGTTCTCGTCGGTGGGGTCGCCAGCCCAGATCGCGTTGCCGTACCAGCCCTGGTCGCCCAGGTACTGCGCGGGAGTGGCGCCGCGTACCGTACGGGTGGCCCTGGACTGGTAGCTGGCCCCGCCGTCCTGCGAGCGCCAGATGGCACCGGCGGTCATCTGCACCGAGGCGTAGACGATGTCGGGGTTCCTGGCCGCGTAGGCGAGTTCCACCCGTCCCGTCCAGGCGGACCCGTGGCTGGCGGCGGTCCAGTTACGCCCGCCGTCCGTGCTGAACCACGCCGCGCCTGCCTGTGCCTGGCCGGTGCTGGTGAATGGGGCGGTGCCGGCGACCGCGCGCCCGTTGTCCCGTGGATCGAACTTCACGTCGGCGATGGCGCCGCCGAGCACCCGCGTCCACGTCGCCCGCGCGGCGTCGTCGCAGCGGAACAGCCCGGTGTTGGTGGCCGCCAGCACCACTCCCGACCTCGACACCGCGATGCGATTGACGAACGTGAAATCCGGGACCTGGGTGGCGGGAAGCACCGCCCAGGTCACGCCGTCCGAGGTCGCGAAGATCCCGGTTCCGGGGAGGGCGTCGATGTTCCAGAAGCCCTCCCCGGTACCCGCGAAGATGGTCCTGGGATCGGCCGGGTGCATCGCGATGCACGCGCAGGCGAGGTTGCCGAGGAAATCGTCGACCGTCGCCCAGTTGGCCCCGCCGTCCTGGGTGTGCCAGACCCCGCCGCCGGGGCTGGCCGCCCACATCCGGCTGGGGGTTCCCGGGTCGATCACGATGCCCCTGATCCGGCCGCCGATGTTGCCCGGGCCGAGCCACTGCCAGGCCGCCACGGTGAGCCCGGGTTCACCGGGAGCGGCAGGCGCCGCGGCGGCGGGCCCCGTCGGCACCCCCGCCGTCTGCACGGGCGGGTCGGTCACCGCCGCCACGTACAGCTCGGTGACCGCCGTCTCCACCGCCTGCTGGGGCGGCTCCGTACCATCGTCGCCGAGGGCCTGCCGGAACCGGAATTCCGCCCGCAGGGCGGGACGACGGGGGTAGGCCAGCCGGTGGAGCGAATGCCGCAGGGCCGCGTCGGGCAGCGCCTCGAGGGTCTCGTTGGTCGTGCCCCGGCTCTGCCGCAGCAGGCGCACCTGCTCGACGCTGATGTTCCTCGCCTGGGCCAGGTCCTCGTCTGAAATGCTCATGACCCGCCCCGCCCGTCCGCGGCCAGCAGCCGCCAGTGGCGGCGCGCCACCAGGCCCATCGCGACCGCGACCGCCAGCAGCACCACGACTATGAGCCACTCCACGCTGCCGTTGTGCTGATCCGGATCCAGGCCGGTCAGCATCTCGATCCAGTCGTGCCAGAAGATGGTCACCAGGCCGAGAATCCCCGCCGCCAGCGCCACGGCCATTTCCAGCCGTACCCGTGCCTTCAAACGCGTCAACCTGCAGCCCTCCCCTTTTCAGCAGGCCCGCTCCCAGACCCGTCCTCGATAAAGACATGATTCATAAGGGTCAAGGCATAGTAAAGAGACAGTTATATAACTCAGGCTCCTCTGGCCTGTCGGCGAGTGAAACGTGCCGCGGCCAGCGGGGCGGACCGGGACCGCGAGACCGCGACGCCGGCCAGGCAGAGCGCGAAAAATGGACGTCTAGCTCGGGCCCCTAACTCAGGCTGGCCAGGCCCATCAGGTCCACGCAGGTGATCCCGCGCACCGAGACGAACACCATCAGCACGCTCTGGCAGGAACGGCAACGGACCACTGTGCCGATTTCCGTCAGGTACACCGGGAGCTCGGCCACCATGGTGATAGCGCCGCAGCTTCCGCAGGTGCCGACCGCGGTTGTCATATCGGTGCCGAACACGGAGGCCAGCAGCCCGCCGATCGCGTTGCCGTCCAGAGTCGCGTCATCCATACCAGCGTCGTCCACGATCAGCCTCCCGTCGTCACTGTCCCGTCGCGCCGAACCGTTCGGTCTTGACCCGCTCCGCCGGATAGCCCAGCCCGACCAGGCCGGCCGCGACCGACTCGACGAAGCTCGTCGGCCCGCAGACGTAGGCCAGCGGCCGGTCCGCGGCCGGCCAGGCCACCTCGGCCAGCATCTGCCTGTCCACCCGCCGGGCGTAGCCGTGCCACATCGGCGGCTGGGACCTGGTCAGCGCGTAGATCACCTCGACGCCGTCCGCCGGGAAGTCGAGCTCGCTGGAGTAGATCACGTCTTCCCAGCTGCGCGAGGAGTACAGCAGCCGGACCGGCACCGAACTCCCGACCAGGGACCGGTGCCGCAGGATGGCCCGCAGCGGCACGACGCCCGAACCGCCGGCCGCCAGCAGCAACGGCGCGCCGGTTTCCGCTTCCCAGACGAAGTAGCCGCCGATCGGCCCGCGCACCTCGAGCTGGTCTCCGGGCCGCGCCTCCTCGGTCAGGTAGGGAGAGACCTCCCCGTTGTCCAGCCGCTCTACCGTGATCGTGAGCGGCTCGCCCGGTGCCGAGGCGATGGAGTAGGCCCGTTCGGCCTGATAACCGTCGTCGGCGGTCAGCCGGATGTCCACGTGCTGCCCCGCCCGATGCCCGGACCAGTCCGGCACCGACAGCGACAGCGTACGGACCTGCGGGGTCTCGTCCATTACGGTACCGACCGTGGCGGTCTGCCAGGTCAGTCGCCCGCGTACCGCTGTTCCCGCCATGGGTCTCCGTACATGTGGTAGCCGTAGTTTTCCCAGAAGCCGGGCTCGTCGGTGTCGCGGAGCCGCAGCCCGCGCACCCATTTGGCGCTCTTCCAGAAGTACAGGTGCGGGACCAGCAGCCGCGCCGGGCCGCCGTGCTCGGCCCCGAGCGGAGCACCCTCGTAGTTAAATGCCACCCAGGCCTTCCCGCCGAGCAGGTCGGCCACCGGCAGGTTCGTGGTGTAGCCGCCGTCGCTGAAGGCCAGCGCGTAGCGGCTCTCGTACTCCACCGCGGCCAGCAGCACGTCGAGCGATACGCCCTGCCAGGTGGTGTCGAGCTTGGACCAGCGGGTCACGCAGTGGATGTCCCTGGTCAGCTTCTCGGTGGGCAGGGCGCGGAACTCATCCCACGTCCAGCTCTTCGGCTCGCGCCCGCCGGTGATGGAGAACGTCCACGTGGACAGCGGCGTGTGCGGCGTCGGCCCGGCCGACAGGACCGGGAAGTCGCGGGTGACGTACTGCCCGGGCGGGACCCGGTCGGCCGGGGCCGCCTCGCGTTTGCGGTGGAAGCCGCGGGAGACCGGACTCATGCCAGCAGATTATCCCGAACGGGCCTGGTTCACGCCGAGGCCAGCAGGTAAACGTTCAGCCCGATGATCAGGGCCGTGACCACCGCCGCGGCCACCACCACCAGCCGCCGGTTCACCAGTTCCCCCATGAGCCTGCGGCTGCTGGTGAAGAACAGCAGCGGGACCAGCGCGAACGGGATGCCGAAGGACAGGAAGACCTGGCTCAGGACCAGGGCCTTGGACGGGTCGAAGCCGACGCCGATCACGATCAGCGCCGGGATCATGGTGATGGCGCGGCGGGCGAAGACCGGGATCTGCCGGTGCAGGAAGCCCTGCATGACCACCTGGCCGGACATGGTGCCGACGCAGGAGGAGGCGATCCCGGACGCGAGCAGGGCGATCCCGAACACCAGCCCGCTGTGCCCGCCCAGGTACTGGTTCAGGCCGCCGAAGACCTGGTCCAGGTCGTCGCCCACGCCGAAAAGACCGCGGGAGTGGAACACCGCCGCCGCGGTGGCCAGCATGGCCAGGTTGATGATCCCGGCCAGCCCCATCGCGATCGAGATGTCGATGATCTCGTACCGGAAGATTTTGCGCTTGGCCACGGGGTTGGCGCCGACGATCCGCTTCTGGGTCAGCGAGGAGTGCAGGTAGATCACGTGCGGCATCACGGTGGCGCCGATGATCGAGACCGCCAGCAGGACCGACTCGCTCCCGGCGAACTGCGGGACGAACATGCCGTGCACCACGCCGGCCGCCGACGGGTGGCTTCTGAGCAGGTTGAGGACGAACGCGAACATGATCACCGCCACGAAGCCGGTGATCGCCGCCTCCAGGCGGCGGAACCCCCAGACCTGCAGGCCCAGGATGGTGAACGCGGCCACCCCGGTGAGCGCCCCGCAGACCCACATGGACAGCCCGAAGACCATGTGCAGGCCGAGGGCCGCGCCGACGAACTCGGCCAGGTCGGTCGCCATCGCGACCGCCTCGGCCTGCAGCCACAGCAGCACCACGGCGCGGAAAGGGAGCTTGTCGCGGCAGACCTCGGGCAGGCTGCGGCCGGTGGCGATGCCCAGCTTGGCGCTCAGCGACTGGATGAGCATGGCCATCAGGTTGGCCGCCAGCACCACCCAGAGCAGCGTATAGCCGAACTTCGAGCCGCCCGCCATGTTGGTGGCGAAGTTACCCGGGTCGACGTACGCCACCGCGGCGATGAACGCGGGGCCCAGGAACGGCAGTACCGCCCGGACCCCGCGCCGTTCGCCGGTCAGCGCCCGCTCGGCCGCGTGGATGATGCGGGCCTCGCCCGGCAGGGCGTCCTCGCCCAGCGTCACCTGGCGGTCGAGCGGGATCGTCCCAGTCAAGGGCTCAGCCAACTCCGATCAGCCGGCCCCTCAGCCGACCGACGGGCCGAGGCCGAGCGACTGCGGGGTGCTGGAGTCGGGGGACGGCTGGTGCAGGCCCTCGTCCAGCGACCCGTACTCGGTCATCAGCGCCGCGCTGCCGCCCCACGGCGTCTGCTCCTCGGCGACCAGGGTGTTGGTGGTGAGCAGCAGGCCGGCCACTGACGCGCCGTTCTGCAGCGCCGAGCGGACCACCCGCAGCGGGTCGATGATGCCCATCTCGATCATGTTGCCGTGCCGGCCCGCCAGCGCGTCGAACCCCTCGTCCGGCCCCATCGTCCGGGTCTGGGCGACGACGTCCGCCGCCTGGTACCCGGCGTTGGCCGCGATGAAGTAGGCCGGCTCACCCAGCGCCCGCCGGACGATGTCCACGCCGGTGGCGTAGTCGCCGGTGACGTCGAGGCCGTCCAGCACGCCCTCGGCGTGCAGCAGCGCGGCACCGCCGCCGGCCACGATGCCCTCGGCCATCGCGGCCCGGGTGGCGGACAGCGCGTCCTCGACCCGGTGCTGCAGCTCCTTGAGCTCGGCGTTCGTCGCGGCGCCCACCCGGATCACGGCTACCTTGCCGGACAGCGCGCCGATCCGCTCGTTCAGCACGTCCTCGTCGATGCCGAAGGTGGCCCGCCCCAGCTCGGCCCGCATCTGGTTGAGCCGGAACTCGATCGCGTCCCTGGCGCCGGCGCCGTCGATGATCGTGGTGTTGTCGGCGTTGACCCGTACCTGGGCGGCCCGGCCGAGCTGGTCGGCCGTCATCGTCTCCAGGGTGAACCCCGAGTGCTTGCTGTACACCTCGCCGCCGGTCAGCGAGGCGATGTCCTCCAGCTTGCGCAGCCTGCGGTCGCCGAACCCGGGCGCCCGCACCGCGACGCACTGGAAGATCCCGTTCACGTGGTTGTGCACGAGGAAGCTGAGCGCGGTGCCCTCGACGTTCTCCGCGATCAGGATCAGCGGGCGGGGCGCCCGCATGATCTTGTCGAGGATCGGCATCAGCTCCTGCACCTTGGTGATCTTCTCGCTGCACAGCAGGATGTAGGGGTCGTCGACGATCGCCTCGAGGGCGGCCGGGTTGGTCACCATGTACGGCGACAGGTAGCCGTTGTCGAACTGGAAGCCCTCGACGAAGTCGACGGTCATCCCCGGCGTCGCCTTCTCCTCCACGGTGACGATGCCGCCGTCGCCCACGGTGAACAGGGCCTTGGCGATCACGGCGCCCACCGCGTCGTCGTCGTTGGCGGAGATCGCGGCGACCCGGGCGTAGTCCTCCTCGGTCTTCACCGGGTGGGCCACCCCGCGCAGGTACTCGACCAGGTGGCCGACGGCCAGGTCGATGCCCCGCTTGACCAGCACCGGGTTGCCGCCCTTGCCGATGGACTCCATGCCCTCCCTGATGATGGCCTGGGCGATCACCGTGGCGGTGGTGGTGCCGTCGCCGACGATGTCGTTGGTCTTGATCGCGGCTTCCTTGACCAGCTGAGCGCCCATGTTCTCGAACTGGTCCTTGAGGTGGATCTCCCGCGCGATCGTCACGCCGTCGTTGGTGACCACGGGCGACCCGGTGATCTTCTCCAGGATGACGTTGCGCCCCTTGGGGCCGAGAGTCGACTTGACGGCCTCGGCCAGCTGGTCTACGCCAGCCAGCAGCAGGCCGCGAGCTTCAGCGCCGAAGCGCAGTTCCTTGGCCATGAATGACTCCTAAGGGACGAGGATGGCGCGGCCGCGTACCCGGCCGGCGTCGAGGTCGGCGAACGCGTCGGGCGCGGCGTCGAGCGGGTAGGTCCTGGTGTGCAGCGTGACCTTGCCCGCCTGGGCTAGCGACATGAGTTCGACCAGGTCATTGTAAGTGCCGACGATGTTCCCGACGATGTTGCGCTCGGTGGAGATGATGTCCAGGGTCGGGATGGTCAAGGTGCCGCCGTAGCCGATCACGTAGTACGAGCCGGCCCGGCGGGTCATGTTCCAGCCGTCCATCTCCGCGCCCTGCTCGGCCACGAAGTCGAGCACCACGTGCGCGCCCTGGCCGCCGGTCAGGTCCTTCACCGCGTCGACCTGCGAGCCGTCGCCCACCACGGTGTGGTGCGCGCCGAGCTCCGACGCTAGCTTCAGCGCGTCCGGGTTGCGGTCCACCACGATGATGGTCGTGCCGGTCAGCTCGGCCAGGCACTGGATGCCGATGTGGCCAAGGCCGCCCGCGCCGATGATCACCGCGGTGGTGCCCGGGTAGAGCAGCGGGAGGGCCTTGCGGACCGCGTGGTAGGCGGTGATGCCGGCGTCGGCCAGGGCCGCGACGTCCTTGGGCTGCGTCTCCGGGTTCAGCTTGATGCAGGCCCGGGCCGAGGTCAGCAGGTATTCGGCCATGCCGCCGTCCCGGGACAGGCCGGGGAACTCGCTGTTCTCGCAGTGCATGTCGTCGCCCGCCCGGCAGGCGTGGCACAGGCCGTCGGTCGGGGTGGGGTGCAGGATGACCGTGTCGCCGACGGCCACGTTGGTGACCGCCGAGCCGACCTCGTGCACCCAGTCCGTGTTCTCGTGGCCGAGGATGAAGGGCAGCGGGGTGCCCATGGCGGCGGCCCACTGCCCCTCGATGATGTGCAGGTCGG
>WNGE01000696.1_pt1 | contig 53154 bp, 44 predicted proteins | sample 5400651 | NCBI WGS metagenome assembly WNGE01 (sample SAMN13153370, study PRJNA577476) | soil metagenome | isolation source: 60 cm soil or saprolite under grassland replicate 2 | place: USA:California | collected 2016-06-15 | reverse complement strand
ATGCTGCGCGTGGAACGCGCCTACTTCACCTGGACGAACATCGCGGGCTCGAAGGCCTATCTCTCCGTCGGCCGCCGTCCTTCGACCGAGGGGCCGCCGCTGAGCTATCGCTACGATGATCCGCGAGGCGGAACTCCGGCAGGCACCCTCATCAACTTCCAGTTCGATGGCGCTACTGCCGGATATCACCTCACGGAAAAGACCACGCTGCGCGCCTGCTACGGACTTGGCTACGATGCCGGCTTCGGCAACGGACAGCTTCTCCAGAACCCCGCCGACCGCTTGCGTAGCGTGCACTTCCTTGGCGCGAACGTAGACCTCTACAACACCGACAAGACGTTCATCCAGCTCACTGCCGCGAAGGCCTGGAATGTCACCGACGGCTTCAACGGACAGATCGTGCTTCCCAACAATCCGCTCACGGGCGATGCGATCAATGCTCCGGTGATCATGCGCTTCACGCCCTCGGCCAATCTTGGAAACATCTTCCTGTACGGCATTGTCGCCTCGAAAAAGTTCAAGCAATTCGACGTCTACAGCAGCCTGAACTGGGACAGCCTGCGGCCCAACGGTCAGTCCTCGCCATTCGGTGGTCTCGGCTCCGATCCGTTCCAGCCGACCTCGAACCACGACGGCTGGATGGTGTATACCGGTTTACGTTATACGCTGCCGGTCAACGACGGACGGACCAAGATTGGATTCGAGTACAACCATGGCTCCAAGTACTGGTTCAACTTCGCGCAGGCCGAGGACGATATTCTTCAGCCGAAGACCAGCGTTCGCGGCAATGCCTACGAGGCCTACTTCACTCATCGCCTCAATCAGCGCTTCATCTTCAAAGTGGACTACCAGCGCTTCCTGTACGACTGGAGCGGCTCGGGCTTCCAAGTGGGTGCTCCCAAGAGACTCAGCAGCGACCCCGTGCTCGGCTTCCCGACGTACGACCGAGCGAGCCTCCTGAGCTTCGGCTTGAACGCAAAGTTCTAGCCGGATGAGGTGATTGCGGGGCCGGCAAGCTGGTCCCGCGATTTTGGAATTTGTAATCTTCGTCGGGCGAACTCGGCGATTCATTCTCCGGAGGCTTTCATGCGGTACAAAAGCGTACTTTTAACGATCATGTTGGGGCTGTCTTCATGGGCGTTGGCCCAGCAGGCGCAACCCAGCTCCCACGCGGACTACTTCGAACACTACGAAGGAACCAAGACCTGTCTCGGCTGTCATGAGAAAGAGGCGAAGCTATTCTTCAGCTCGCAGCATTATCAATGGCTGGGCGATGCCCTGCACATTTCCAATGCCCAGGGCAAAAAGCTGGGAAAAATGAACACGGTGAATGATTTCTGCACCAACCCGGTGGCCAACTGGATTGGGCGCGTGGAGAACTCCAAGGGCGAAGTGCTCACGCGCGGCTGCTCGGCCTGCCATGCAGGCCTTGGTCTGAAGCCCGAGGCCACGCTCTCGCAGGCGCAACTGGAGAACATCGACTGCCTGCAGTGCCACGCCTCAGGCTACCGGCGCGAGGTCTTCAAGAACAAGAAGGGCGAGTGGGAGTGGCGGCCCATCCTCTGGGAGAACACTGAGGGCCTGGATTCGGTGGCCAAGCGCATCTCGTTGCCGACGCGCACCATGTGCCTGCGCTGCCATGCCGCCTCGGGCGGCGGCGCCAACTTCAAGCGCGGCGACATCGAATATACCCTCGCCAGCACTGTACGAGACTACGACGTGCACATGGGCAAGGACGGCGCAAACATGGAATGCATCGGATGCCACAAAGGCAGCGATCATCGCGTGAAGGGCCGCGGCTCCGATCTTTCGGCCAACGATATGGCAGAGACCGTGCGCTGCCAGGATTGCCATAAGGACGCGCCGCACGCCAATGCCGATCTCAATCGTCACGCAACCCGCGTCGATTGCAGCGTCTGCCACATTCCGGATTTCGCGCGCACCGATGCCACCGACATGCATCGCGACTGGTCGATCCCCAGCTACAATCCCGCCACCGAAAAGTACGCTGCGACCATCAGCCTGCAGAAGGACGTGACGCCCGTCTACGCCTGGTTCAACGGCAACACGCGCGAGCAGTTGCTTGGGACGCCGCTGAACAAGCTGCCGGACGGAAGCGTGGGCATGATGATTCCGGAAGGCTCTCGCCAGGATGCCTCCGCGCGCATTCACGCCTTCAAACTGCATCGCGGAAAGCTGCCGTACCTGAAAGACAAGGGTTGGATCCTTCCCATTCAGGTGGAGGAGTTCTTTAAGTCAGGCGAGTTGGAGGAGGCCGTGAAGGCTGCCGCGGACTCGACCTACGGCATCAAGAACGCCAAGTTTGGGTGGGTTGAGACCACCCGCTACATGGGCATCTATCACGGCGTCAGGCCCAAGGCCCAGGCCCTCGGCTGCGGCGACTGCCACGGTGAGAAAGGACGCATGGACTGGAAGGCGCTTGGCTACAAGGGTGACCCCAAGCCTTCGGCAACGTTGCCCTCCAGGGCGAAGGCCAAAGACGTGCATTGATTGTTCCACGAAAAAACGCGGGCCCGATTTCGGGCCCCGCGTTTGTTGCACGCCACTGCAATTCAAGTACTCACCCCAGCGGATGGGGCCGCGGAAACTTCGGCGGAACGGCCGATACAATCACGTGCTTCCGCATCGCCGCATCGCAAATCGCATAACCCCAGTTGACGATCTGGTCTCGCAAGTCATCTGGCATGGAAGCCAGGCGCGTGGGCGTGTTGGCCAGCTTTAAGGTCAGCTCCTCGGAGGCAGGCAGCGGAGCCTCAACTTTGTAATCCGCGATGTGGGAGCGGATTCCCCAGTAAGTGCCGTTGCGCGTTCCGGACTTGAAGCCCTCGATCACCTGCCGCTTGCGAAGGCTGCGCACCTGGCTGTCGATGATCGAGTTGATCCGCAATGCATGCATCGCCCACTCGTGCCACGGCTCCTCTTCCGCACCATATCCCCCACCGCCGTCGCTGACCAGCACGGTGCGGTCCTGCTTCCAGACGGTCTCCAGGCCCAGATTGTCGTAGACACCGCCATCGGTCAGCACAACTTTTGTTGTGAACGGCGGGCGATGAAGGTCGGTTCCCTCCATGTCCTCGCACGGCTGGTCCAGCTTCAGGTCCATGGGAGACAGGACCGGCGGAAATGAGGAAGACGCAGCCACGGCAACGGCCAGCGGAACACGCGGGCTCCGCACCATGCCAACGCGGTAGTCCGCCATGTAAGGCTTGCTGAAGCGCCAGAGCACCATGGACTGCACGCTGGTGGCGTTGAAGACAAACCTCGGCGCGTCGGGCAGCTCCTGCAGCGTCGCATCGCCGTACAGATGCTTTTTGTAGGCCTCAGCGACGAAGTGCGAAACAGTTCCGGGCAACAGTTTTCCTTTGGCGACTGCCCACAGGTCAATCGTCGTGCCGGCCAGCTCCAACAGAGGCTTTAAGACAAGGTCAAACTTCGTCGCCACGCCATCGACGAATGCAAGGTCCTTCCAATGCAGCGCCAGAACGCCTGCTGTGATCGATCCTCCGGAGACGCTGGAGATGCGAGTCAGCCTCTGCAGAGAGCCGAGCTCGTTCAGCCGAATTAGCGCTCCCAGATGGAAGAGCATGGCGCGGTATCCGCCGCCGGAGAGGCACAGGCCCATGCCGGTTGTGGGCTCCGCCTGCCCTTTGTCGGCGGGGATCAGCCGCACCGGGCTGTTGGCAACGTGCTCTTCGCGAGGATTTTGCGGCTCGGGCATGGCCCATCCTTTCTATTGCAACTGAATTCGACCGCGACTTCGTTCGCTCGGACTTCACTGGACGGTGCTGCCTGCCGGCTTACTTCATGCCCACCACGATCATTTCATAGGGTAGCTTTCGCGTGACCGAGGTTTGCCCTGCAGCTTTGATAAACAGCGCCAGCCCGTGCAGGTCGACCCTGGGAATACCGAGCACGCGAAACTCGCTGCCATCGCCTGCGCCTGCCTGCTTGAGTTTTTTCCATGGCGGAGTATTGGGAACAAAGATCATTCGAATCTTCTCCGCGATTGGGTCTTCATCTCTCTCACCCGCATAGACGTCGGCCAGCGCGACAAGTCCGTCGTCGGTCAACTTATCGGGCTTTCCAATCAGCCGAATCGAGAACTCCACGTAATTAAATCCGGATTTTGTGGAACTTAACGTCACGGCAGAGCTTGAGCTTTGAATCATCACCGGTAGCTTTTCATAGGACGCAAATGCCTGGCGAGCATCTTTCGCCTGATAGTTGGCAATGAACTGAAAGCCCTCGGAGACATCCTTGTCGCCGACATGGGTCAGAGGATGGATCTCAAAAGAGTGATCCGGGTTTGTGTTCTCCGCGGCCGGAAACTCGTCGAACTGCACCTGCGAGTCTGCCGGATGTTCAAACCACAACCGCCAGGCGCCGGTCACGGGAATCGTCTGCCCACGTCCCTCAGAGTCGTGGACCAGCGCAACTGCCTTCGCCTCCGCTCTGCCCGCCGCATTCATAATCTCGGCCACCACCGGCAGTCCCACGTGCCTGGGGGCGCGGCCGGCCACGTGCATGTCCCCATCCCTGGAAGGCGGATTGGGATGCGCGTGCGCATGATCGACGATGAAATCGGCCGCGATGGTCGCCTTGTCTTTGTAGGCATCGACCCAACTCAGCTTGAGCACGACGGTCTTGTTCTGCGCCGTGGCACAGGTGAGCGGCAGTGCAACGGCGAGGACCAACAATCGCAAGCGCGTCCGCAGCGGCTTCATGCCTTTGCTCCCTCCGGAGATGACGGCGCATTCTTTGTACGGGCCTCATCTGGGGCGCGACCTGCATTGCGGATATTGATGAACCGGTTCAACGTGTCAAACCAGAATGGCGCGCCCAGTGAAAGCGCAAGCATGGTGATGATCCAGCCGACCAGATGCGAGAAGAGCCACGAACCCCAGGGTTGCCGGCTGTGTTTGCGCTCCTGCAGGTCGGAATACCATCCGGTAAGCTGGCCCATGAGTTGCCGCTCGGAAGAGCTCAGCGGCGGCTGCGGCACATGCACGGGTTTGCCACCGGTGGGATCGTTCGGGTTTGTGTATTCGACCATCGGCAACAGCTCCGAGCCTTGCTCCTGTTGCGCCTGTGCGCGCGCTTTGGCCGACTCCACGAGTGCGGCCCGCAACGCAGGGGTCTCCCACATCGTCTGCGCCATGCGCACTGTGCTGGCGTTCAGAATCAAGGTCACTGCCAGTGCGATCAACAGGATGTTTCTCTGCGCATTGCGCTTGTACCAACCGGAGACGCGGTCCATCTGATCGTTGAACCAGCCTTCGATCTTTTTGCGCACGGCCTCGGCATCGAGCGAGGCATCTGCCAGCAGCGCGTTTAAAGCCTTGGCCGCCGGAATATTCGCACGCTGTAGCTGTGCCCTCAATGCGGCAACATCGGTTGCGGCTGCGTTCGGTCCGGTCAGGATGTCCATTAGCGCGGTAGCAAACTTTTCGGCCGGCATGTAGGAGGGACAAAGCGCCTTTGCGTCCTGCGCCAGGGACGCAATCAGCGGGTGCTTGTAGAGCTCGGACTTGAGCTCCGAATATCCCAGCAGGCGGCGAATTCCCAGGTCCAAAAACACGGCCCGCGTCTTCCACCAGCCCGCGATCATCTCGTTGACGGTGGTGCAGATCAACGCAAGCAACAGATACATGAAGCTCAAGCCGATGGCGACATCCAGCATTGGGAACGATGTCATAGCTGCTCCAGGCGAAGTGAAGTCTACAGACCGCTGACTGCGATGTAACGGGACGGCGAATCAGATCCCAAAGTACTGCTTGACGTTGGAGAGGACCTTGTCCACATCCTCCAGCACGTGTGCCGCTTTGCCCACGTTGTCCGCGATGGACTGGAGACGCGCCTTGAGCTCCCCCAGTCGCTTCAACGCTTCCGTCGTCGAATCGGCCGCGGCGTTGAGCGCGATGGTTCGCGAAGAGATATCGGCGCGATTCAGCGCATCCAGTAACTCCTCGATGCTATCGAGTCGCTCGTCCAGCAAATCGCGAAGCGCCGGTGACTTGGCATTTTCATAGGCTTTGCTGAGTGTCTCCTCGAGCTCCTGCAGTGCGTCGTGTGCGGTTTGGACAGAGATTTCCGTTTCGTCAGGCATGCGAGCGTCCTCTTACTTGGCGGGAAGTTTCTGGTAAAACTCGGCGAGCTGTTGCCCGGACCCGATCAGTTCGGCGAGAAGTGTTCTGAAGGCGGGAGAATCCTTTGCATCGCCGCTCTCCACCAGCGCGGCATGTGTTTTCGCCAGTTGCGCAAGCGCCTTTTGAGTCGCTGCGAGGGATTCGTCCGCGCTCTTTGCCTCGCTTACCAGTTGCGGGAGCCGCTGGATCTCCTGCCGCTTCTCCTGGGGGCTCATCTGGCGTTCGTTGTGCTGAATGAACTGCTCCTGCTTGCGGACCAATTTCTGATAGTTGTTCTTGAGCTCGTTGCGCAGACCGGATTTCTCAGGGTCGCCGATGTCCTTCTCCAGAAGCTCGCAGATCTGGTTCACGGGCTCCTTCATCTGCCGGAGCACCTGCGGCAGATCTTTTCGTCGCCTGTTCTCGATTAGTGCGCGGCCAAGTGCGTCCACCGCCGTGGTCACGATGTTGAGCTCTGTGTCAGAGATGTGCGCCGACTTTGCCAGCGGCTTGATCTCGCCGTTCCTGCTGATGGTTTGCAGAGATTTTCCGAATGCGGCGGCCTGGGTGTCCAAGGTCTTCAGCGGCTGGTCGCTGCTGATCTCCGCCAAGGTCTCTGCGTATGTCGTCAGGCCCTGCAGCACCTGTGTGCGCACCTTCATCTCTTCGGCGGAGATGAATGGCTGGATCGTCTCAGGATGAAATCCATCCTGATCATAGGTATCGACCAAGGCCGCGACCTGCGAATCATGATAAGACTGTTCGACGAGCTGATACGCTTTGGTTGTCTTCTGGGTGGTTGCCACAGCCGCGGTGGAGAACGCCGCGGTGCGTTTGGACATGGGAGAGATGGAACAGCCGGTGAGGGACGCCAATCCGATCAGCGCCACCAACTCATACAGCACCGCTCGCTTTACGCGCATAGCCTACCTTCAGTTCAGGGTTCGGAAACGCAACATTCCAGCCAGCCTGCAACGCAGGCCCCCTAGGGAAATCGGGAGCAAGGGCCAATTGTACGCGGGAATTCGCTCCCGTTTTGTTATGTTTTATTGAAGATTTTGGTTCATGGGCGTTGGGCACAATAGGCCGTGTGTTCGTCATGAACTCAGGGCCCCACAGCGCCTTTGATCGGTGTGCCGAAAGATCGGCGGAACTTAGTCCACAGCCACGATTACGTTGTTGGCCTTGAAGATGACGTCGGCGTCCTCGCCTGGTTTCAGCCCCAGCGCGTGGCTGCTCTCGCGGGTGATGATGGAGGTCAGCTCTGCGCCGCCTGCGAGTTGCAACACCACCTCATTGTTCACGCTGCCTTCCTCAATGCGCACGACTTTGCCGCGCAGCACGTTGCGCGCGCTCAACCGGCCCGCGTCGAGTCCCTTGCCCAGAATCAGCCAGCTCGCCTTCAGGACGGCATAGGCGCGGACGCCTTCCTTCAGTCCGAGGTGCCTTGCGCTGTCGTTGGTGATGATGGCCACGACTTCCTCGCCACCCTCCAGCATCAGCTTGATTTCGGCATTCACTGCGCCCAAGGTCACTTTGCGTACTGTTCCGGCTAGCATGTTGCGCGCGCTGATCTTCATGGCTGCCCCTCCCCGCAAGCGGTTAGATGCACACTCCGTCCAGCGCGAACTCGATCTCCTGCTCGGAAACAGCTTCGCCCGCGTTCAATCGATCAAGCATGCGGCCCACTGTGGCCTTGGCGCGCTCGCGCTCGCGATGAAGGAGATAGCCCGAATAGATGTGGCTTCCGTGCATGGCCTCGGAGAGCGCATCGTCCTTCTCGTGTTCCGTTAGCTCGGTAAAGTACACCACCCGATATGCGCCGTCTTCGCGCTCGCGAAAGATTTCAAACATCACCTTCTTTTCATCAGTCATTTGCGAAGCCCTCAACTCATATCGACTGCTGTGGTTGTGTCTCATCCCCACTCTGCCAAGGGAGGGCAGAGCGGGGGCCCCGCTGCGCCGCCTGCATCTGCGCGCGGAGCTGCGCCTCAAAGCCGGCCAGGTGCCGGTCGATCTCGCGCATCGCGGAGTGGCGCTTTGCAATGTCTTCGCTATAGCGCTTAAGGAAGTAGTCGATCGTCTCAACGCGAATTTTGATGGACCCCGTAGGCTTGTTCTCATCGAGGTCTTTGAATGAAAAATACGGGGTCCCGGAGTTTTCGATGATCTGCTCCATCACGGTGTAGGTCGGCGCGTCATGGCCGCACTTGAAGCTGGAGACCTCCAGGGCGACCAGATTGGGATGGCGCGCCGTGAACTTTGCCGCCCAGATCTTGTGGTTCGTGCTCGCGGAATATGCGTTCTTCCAGACATCGCCGATGTCGAGCGCGTGCTTGACGCGGCCCGCGCGGACCTCTTCGCCGAAGAGTCGGTCGAGCAGGTCCTCATCGAGCGGCAGGAAGCTTTGCGAGAAGATCGAATAGCCGAGCTTCTGGAACTCGTCCATGATCTCGTGGTTGACGCCGGGATCATGGTGATAGACGCGCCCAAGCATGACGATGCCGATGCGGCCCTCGCGCTCCAGTTCGTCGAGCGTCTGGCGCGCGCGCTTGCGAATCGATGATTCGAACTCCTGCTGCGTGAGGAAGCCGGCGTCGACCGCGCGCTCGTTCTCATCCTCGGAGAGTCCCAGCACTTCGCCCCATGCGCGAAACATCTGCAGTCCGAAGAGCTTGCGGTCCACCATGTTCAGGATCGGATCGAGGTACGTGATTCCGCTCGCCGCAAACAGGTCCCCTTCCTTGGTGAATGCCGCCTTCACTGCGTTCGGAGTGGCGGTGACCGTGGGACAGGCATTCGAGCCGCTGCAGACCTTCAGCGAGGTCGTGAGCACGTCGAGCAACGGGAAGAAGATCGCATCCNNCATCCAGCGGCTTCTTCGCGTGCTTGGCGTAGATGAGGTTGTAGACGTGCGGAATGCCGATCTTCGAAGGGAAGCACGGATCGACCGCGCCGCGATTGGCGCCGGCCTTGTACATTTCATGGTTGGTGAAGTCCGAGTAGACGATGTTTTCGCCCGGTACGCCCAACGCTTCGAGGTATCCGCTGAAGAGCGGCGCATACTGATACATGTTGAGCACGCGCGGCATTCCGACGCGCATCGTCTTGCGCTTTTCCATCAGCGTGGCACGCCGCCGCGCCGCAGCCGAAGCCCACGGGCGAATCGCGGGGACGGCGTCGGCAACCACCGCCGGGCCGCGTGGCTTCCAGACCTCGCGCGAGGCGATCTCGACATAATTGGGATTGGCGGTCTTGACCGCGTCGAGCCCGGCCTTGATACCGCGCATCGCGTTGACGTCCTCCACTTGGCCTTTCTCGCAGGTGGAGATAATCAGGCGTCGCTCCCCGGCCTGTAGCGGGACCTTGGAATGGAAGACCGGGGACTTAAAGACCGGCAGCGAAGACTCGGTGTGCTCTGCGCCGTCCACGTGCACGTCGATGAAGGTGCGCAGGCAATTGTTCTTGCAGAAGTAGCAGCGCGTGTCTTCGTTGCGCGTGGTGCGATAGCCGATCTTCTGCACAGCATCCGAGCCGATGAAGTTTGTGCGATGGCCGTTGTTGTAAAGCCGCATCGCTTCCACCGCCGCGCCGATCGCGCCGGACTCGCCGCAGTGCTCGTGCACGATCACCTCGGGTTCGCCGTGGCCGTGGAAATGGGACTTCACGAAGTCGACCTCCGCCTTCACCGCGGCGAGGTTCTTCTGCGTGCCGCCCTGCAGAATGAATCGCGATCCCAGCTTGGAGAGGTTGGGAATCGCGGCCACGTACAGGAAGATATTTTTCGGCAGCACCGCCGCCAGGCCGGCGAGGATCTCCTTCGGCTGCCAGCCCTGGCGCTGGAAGTTTACGATGTCGGACTGCATGAAGACCGCACATCCATATCCGAAGACCGGCATCGTGTCGGCTGAAAACGCCAGGTCCGCGTATTGTTCGACATCGATGCCCAACGACTCGGCGGTCGACTGCAGGAAATATCCGTTTCCGGCCGAGCACTGCGTGTTGAGCTTGAAGTCCTTGACCCGTCCGTCCTTCAGTACGATCAACTTGATGTCCTGCCCGCCCACGTCCACGATGCAGTCAGGGCGCTCGTAAAAGCGCATCGCCGACTCCGTGTGCGCCACGGTCTCCACCAGCGCAACATCGGCGCGCAGGACATCCTTCAGCACATCTTTTGCATATCCTGTCGTCGCGACGCCAAGCACCTCAAGCGCTGCGCCCTGGCCTTCCACCTGCTGCTGTATGGCGGCGAACATGTAGATGCTGTCCTGGATGGGATTGCCGTTCGACAACTGGTATGCCTTGCAGAGGATCCTGCCCTCGGGATCGAGCAGGACAGCCTTGGTCGAGGTAGAGCCTCCGTCGATGCCGACAAAGCCGCGCACCACGCTGCCTGGCTCGAAGTGCGAGGGAGTGAAGCGCTTGAGCGTGTACTGGCGCTTGAACTCCGCGAGTTCTTCGTCGGAGTTGCTGAGGCCGTCGGCGCCCGACGCGGCCTTCTCCTTGTCGCGGCCGACCCGGATGTAGTCCTCCAGACACTCCGTGCCGCTATAGATGCCGATCTCGGCCTCCTCTTCCTTGCCGAACTCGACGGCGCCGATGGCCGCAAAGTACTGCGCATTGGCTGGGACTTTGATCAGCTCCTCGGGAGTCGCGCCCGGCGGCAACTCAACCTGCCGCTCCTCCCACATGCGAGGAATGTTCTGCTGCCAGGCTTCGCGCATCCCGCGAATGAAGCCATTCGGCCCGCCCAGCAAAAGTACGTGCGGGCGCAGTGTGTGGCCGCGAGTGAGGACGCTGAGGTTCTGCAGAACGATGGCGTCGAAGAGTGAGGCCATCAGTTGATCGGGCGGGATGCCCTGCTTCTGCAGGCCGTTGATGTCGGTCTCGGCGAATACGCCGCACTTGCCTGCCACAGGATGCAGCTTGATGCCGTGGTAGGCCTGGCTGCAGAGCTCGTCGGCGGGGATCTTCAGCTTGGCGTTGATCTTGTCGATGACCGCGCCGGTGCCGCCCGCGCATTTGTCGTTCATCGACGGGATCTTCTTCTTGCGGCCGGTGCTCTCGTCTTCTTTGAAGACGATGATCTTGGCGTCCTGCCCGCCCAGTTCGATGACGGAGTTCACCTCGGGATGGAGCTTCTCGACGGCGAGCGAGACCGCCGTGACCTCCTGCACGAACTTGCCGCCGACGAGATTCGCAAGCGATCCGCCGCCCGAGCCGGTGATGAAGATCCGGGTATTGCCGGGCGCGATGCCCAGCTCGTTCTGCATGCGCCCCAGGAACTCGAGCACCTTCTCCGGCTGCTTCGTCTCGTGCCGCTGATAGTCCTGCCAGACGATGGCATCAGTTTCGGCATCGACGACGACGGCCTTCACCGTGGTCGATCCCACGTCCATGCCAACCATATAGGCGACATGGGCCAGGGGTTGGGGCTTTTGCATCAGCCGCGCCTCGGGCTCACTCCTCCGAGGCGGGTTCGACAGATCTTCGAGTGCGACGTGAATGCCGCTGTTGGTTCCGTGATCGTGACTCATTGCTTTCCGCTAACCTTCTAATCCATGTTTCCGCGAACGCCCTGGAATCCGTGCCGGGCCTGATTGAACAGCCAGCGGATCACGCGGCCATCGTTGTAGCAGAAGGCAAGGATGTGGTTGAGAGTGGAGAAGCAGTGCGTCTGGCACGTCTTCTTCATCTCCTTCAACTGTGCGGGCTCGAACTTGTGGTTCTCGATGGTCCCCCAGTCGTAACCGGCTGAGTACATCGGGAAACACGGCGCCAGCGTGCCGTCTACGCGAATGATCATCGAGTTCTGTCCGGCGCGGCAGTTCCAGTCGTGCAGTTCGCCCTTGATGAAGCTCTTCATCTCGGAGAGGCGCTGGGCGGAGTTGACCATCTTGTAGCCGGAGTTTTGCTTCTCCACCAGCCAGTCTACGAGTTCGCCCACCGCCTCGTGGTCCTCGGGGCGGATGAAGGTCGGGTTGTTCTCATACAGATCGAAGTGCGACTGTTCGGTGAGCGGCGACTCGCAGATGTGGTAGTCGGTCGCGATGCCATGGTCGTGCGCCAACTCGGTGAGCTGTTTCACGTCTTCAAGGTTATTGCGGCAGATGTTGATGTTCAGGAAGACCGAGTAGCCATACTTGTATTGCTTGCGGACGAGGTAGTCGAAGTACGGGCGGATCGGGACCATCGCCTTGGGCAGACCAGGCTTGATGTCCCATGCGTCGACAGCGAGGTTCACCGTCCCGACGCCCGCATCGGAGATCTGGTCGATCACCTTGGGACGCATGAGCCGGCCGTTGGTTGGGAGGTAGACCCAGAAGTCGTTCTTTGCGGCGTAATAGATGATCTTGTGCGCGAAGTCCGGACGCAGCAGCGGCTCGCCTCCCATCAAGGCCAGCACGCGGCAGCCGGTGCCGTGCAGCCAGTCGATCGAGCGCCGGGCGATCTCCTCGGTCATTCCCTTCACCGAGTTGTCATAGGCCCAGCAGTAGTTGCAATCGAGGTTGCACTTCCACTCGTTGAACATGTAGGCGATGATCGGATGAAACTCGCCTGGCATCAGGCGCGAGCGGAAGAAGGGGAACATCCATCCTTTCATCGTGCGGTAGATGTGCTCGCCCTTCCAGTGGCGCTTGCCGTCTTTGATGCCGCCTTCGGGGAAGTAGAGCTCATCGGCGGCCTCCATCAGCTTGGGATGTTGCGGAAAGACAGGCGTAGGAAGCGTCAGGGGCTGCCCGCTCTTCGGCTGCGGCACCTGCGAGCGGGTGCCGTTCATCAGCAGATCGTGCAAAGGAACGTCCAGCTTAGAGTTTTCTACGATGGGCCCAGAGGACGAGGCCGAAGGAAAGCTCCGCGGCAGATCGCTCATGCAATCATCTCCTAAATTCTGACCCGAAAACTAAAATCTCAACTAGTCGGCGGCCACCAACTGCGGTACGCGATGGACCCGCGGCCGGCCACGCATCAGCTCGCCGACATGCAGCACGAAGTTCGAGGCCACGCCGGTTGTGCCTTTGCGTTGCGGCACGTGATAGAAGAGATTGCGCAGCTTCGGGGTCTCGGCGACATAGTTGCGAATGTCCTCGAGGCGCTGGCCCGACTGTGCGAGCGCCTGTTCGAATTCCACACGCGCCTTGACCTTTGCTTCGCCCAGGGCCATCTGCACGCGGCTGTGCGCATTGATCTCGCCTTCGCCCGAGGTCTCAATGGGCAGAAATATCATCTCCTTGAACTGGTTGGCGACTGCGGACTGTACCGCGTCTGATTGTGTGGAAGGCATGCATCCGAACGGCTTGAGGGCCAGCACCATGTGGCAGAGCCGGTTGGTGGTGTAGTAGATGTTTTTGGCGACCTCCAGGTGCCCTTCGCCGCCGCGCGTAAACTGGTTGTAGAAAGGATCGGCAAGATCGGCCAGCTCTTTCTGCGGGATGAGTTCGTGGGCGATCTCGCCCAGGCCCTCTACCACGCGCTGATACTGGCGGTCGTAGATGCGCTCGCCGATGGTCATCATGAGCCACTTCTTGCGGTAGCTCATCTCGTTGGCCATGTGCTTCTTCAGTTCATACCAGCGCGGATGGCGGTGCGGCGCATCGATCGCGCGGCGGAACTTCGAGCGCTCCTTCACCTGGTACATCATGTACATGATCCATGTACCGATGGGCTCCACCAGCACCTGCGCGCCTTCGCGCTCCAGGAACTCGAACATGTTGAAGTTCCCGTCGCCTTCGGTGATCTGCGCCCAGAATTCTCCGATGATCTTCACCACCGGCTTCACCCGCAGGCGGTCAACTTCAATGGTTTCCAACTGCTCGCAGACTGCTTCCAATGCTTCCTTGTACGGCTCGCCATAGAGGTTCTCCCACACCTTGCCGAGCGCATTGGCCGTCTTGTACCACTTCTTGTCTTTGCTCACGGCGAGCTTGTCGCGCATGACCCAGGAGCGCTCGGCGAGTTCGTAGGGAGGCCGCTCACGCAGCATGGTGCAGATCGTCCCCATCGCCTCATGGAAGACCTTGTCGGTCCGGCCCTTTTCGATCTCGTATGGCCGAATGTGGTAGGTAATCTCGTTCATTACGTCGCCGAGATTGAGCGCATTGAACATGCCCATGCCGAAATCCACGGTGAACTTGAGCCCCGTTTCGCCGGACGCGGCCTTGACGCCGTCGTCTTGCTGGAAAAGCAGCACGCGGAAGCCATCGAAGCCCGCATTCTCGAGCGCCAGCCGATACTCGGACTCATACATGCCGAAGCGGCAGGGACCGCACGAGCCGGCGGTGAAGAAGACGTAGTTGTCGATGATCTCCTGCTTCGTCTTGCCGGTGGACTCCAGATATTTCAGATACTGGACGAGGTTGCCCACGGTGAAGTACGTAGGATTGCACTGTCCGTTGTTGCCGTACTCCTTGCCGAGCTGAAAGCCCGAAACATTGGGCACGGGGAGGATCTCGCACTTGTATCCGCAGCCATGGAAGACCGCTTGAATCACCTTCTCGTGTTTCCAGGTTAGGCCGCCGAAGAGAATGGTGATCGTGCCGCGCTCCTCGGCCGAAAACGGGCGCTCGACGGGGCGCGCGAAGTGCGTGCCGCTTTGTCCGCTCAACCCGCGCTCGCGGAGCAGGCGCTCGCGTTCGGCGGCTATGAGCTGGAAAATTTCTTCTTCAGAACGCTGCCGGAGCTGATCGAGAGATACATTGACACCAGAGGTTGGCATACAAATCGCCTCTTCTTGCGGTCTTTCCGCTGGAAATGAAACGGGGTCGCCGCGCCCGCTCAAACAGGAGCAGGCACTGTCAGGAATGTGCGTTTGCAACTTTGATGAGTTGTTCGATCCTGGGTTGCTCAAAAACTGTCTTGCCCGCCGAAAAATCCTCAATTTCCGGCGCCGTTGATCAAATCATAACGTGTATAAGTTGGAATTCCAAGCCGAACTTGATTGTCAATCTCGATTACGGGCAAAAATTTTGCACGTGATTCCCGCCTCTTCTCTTTCCATTCGCCAAATCAATCCAGTGCGCCGCGTGCTGGAGAAATTTTTCTAACTTACAGCCCCGTTGCTGCAACCGCACCGCATGCGATTGCATCGCGCAATTCAGGGTGGAACAAGCCAGGGAAGTGCCAAGCATGAGCAGCGACTCCCGCGCCAAGGGAGTCGAACTCACAGCGCAGCGGTTCGCGCCGTGGCGTCAAGCGCCTGCCGGACATCGGCAAGGATGTCGTTGACATCTTCGATTCCGATCGAGAAGCGGATCAGGCCGTCGGTGATTCCGGCCTGGCGTCGCCGCGCCGGAGACATCTCGCGATGGCTCGAGGTGGCGGGGTGCAGCACCTCGGTGAATACGTCTCCCAGGCTAGTGGCGCGCACACACAGCCGGAGAGCATCCATGCAGCGAAACGCCGCTTCTTTGCTATCGTCTGCCAGGTGCATGGAGATCATCGCTCCGGTAGTGCCGGGCCGGAGAATGCGCTGCGCAATGGCCTGGTTCGTGGGATTGAGCGCCGGGTAATTGACGCGCGAGACAGCGGGATGCGACTGCAGTTCGCTGGCAACGCGCAGGGCGTTCGAGCACTGGCGCTCCATGCGCAGGGCCAGCGTCTTGATGCCGCGCAGGATTTCGTGCGCCTCGTAGGGATTCAGCACGCCTCCGGCGAGCTTCATGATGCTGATCAGGGCGTCGTGCTCGGTGCGCTCCTTGATGACCACCAGTCCGCCCATGGCATCGGCGTGCCCGCTGAGATACTTGGTTGCGCTGTGGACGACCATGTCGGCGCCATGCTCGAAGGGACGGCAGAGATAGGGCGTCGCGAAGGTATTGTCCACGATGAGCCGCGCGTTGTTGGAGTGAGCAATCTCGGCGCAGGCATCGATGTCGCAGACCTTCAGCAGAGGGTTCGAGATGGTCTCCGCGATGAGAATGCGCGGGCGGTTCTCGGCGACGACGGCCGCGAGAGAGGCGAGGTCGGAGAAGTCAGCGGTCACCGTTTTGATGTTGAACTGGCCGAAGAGCAGGACGAGCAGGTCGAGCGTGGCGCCGTAAAGATCGCGCGAGGCGACAATCACCGAGCCGGGCGAGAGCTCGCAGGCGAGCACGGCGGCGTGCAGCGCGGCCATGCCCGATGCGTACGCGACCGCGGCAATGCCTCCTTCCAGGGCGAGCATCGCCTGCTCAAGGGCAGTGACTGTCGGATTGCCGTAGCGAGTATAGATGTAGCCTTGTTTCTCGCCGCCCAGCACGGCATCGGCGTCAGCCATGGATGCGTAGGTAAAGGTGGTGGAAGCATAGATTGGGGTCGAGGCCGGCAGCCCCGTCGGCCAACCTGTCCGTTCGCCTGCATGGACCACGCGCGTCGCGATATCGAGCTGTTTTTCAGCCATTGGCGCCTCAGAGAAGAGATGAATTGAATTGCGGGATGCCGCCTTCCGCGCCGGGGCCCCCAGCGCGCCCGTTGTTGGCGTGCTGGGGTGAACGAAACCAGCACGGCTACGAAGAATAGACTATGGTACTAAATGTCCTGGCACGGGGTTAGTGAAGCTCGTTCGGGTTCGCGAAAGCCCGCACTTTCCCTGTGACAACAAGGATTATTCGATGGCCTTGAAGATCGCGAAGAGAGATGTGAAACTGATCGTCCGGCACGGTGAGGAGTCTTATCCTAAGGAGTGCTGCGGCGTGCTGCTGGGAGAACCATGCACCGGCGGCAACAAGCGCGTCCACCGCGTTGTGTGCTGCACGAACACGCACACCGATCCGTCGCGGGATTACTTCAGCATCGCGCCATTGGAGCTGATGCGCATCGAGCGTGAGGCCGACCAGCAGGGGCACAGCATTCTTGGCTTCTATCACTCCCATCCTGATTGGCCGGCACGCTGGTCCGAAAGCGACCTGGAAGAGGTGCATTGGACGGGCTGCTCCTATGTGATTACCAGCGTGCTGAAAGGCCGCGCAACCGAGACCCGCTCATTCGAGCTGCAGGGCGAGGAGGAGCAGAAGCGCTTCACCGACGAAGAGCTGCTGATCGTGGAGTGAGAGCGGACCCGGAATGAATGATTCGGTGCCCCATTCAAGCCCGGAGCCCCCGACAAGCCTGCAGTTGGCTTGTTGGGGTGGAAGCCCTCTGTTGGCTTGAGTGGGGCAGTTTGTCTGGATCAAGAAAAAGCCCCACTCAAGCAAAAGAAGCTTGAATGGGGCACCCGCGATTCTTGATTTTCTGACTCTCTCAGTACTTCGGAACCTTCGGGTCGATCTTCTCCGACCACGCCAGGATTCCGCCGGTCAGGTTCGAAGCGCGCTTGAAGCCCGCCTGCCGCAGGAAATCCACGGCCTTGGCAGATCGCCCGCCCATCTTGCAGTGCACCACGATCTCGCGGCTGGAGTCGAGTTCGTGAATGCGCTTGGGCAGGTCGCCCAGCGGGATCAGGTGCCCCTTAATGTTGCAGATCTGGTATTCGTGCGGCTCGCGCACGTCGAGCACATAGATGTCCTCGCCCGCGTCCAGGCGCCGCTTGAACTCCTGGACTGTGATCTCGGGGATCTTGGCCGTACTCACTTGCGACTCTTCTCCGCGAACCCCGCAGAACTCCTGGTAGTCGATCAGCTCTCTCACCGTCGGATGCGTGCCGCAGACCGGGCAGTCGGGGTTCTTGCGCACGCGCAGCTCGCGGAAGCGCATGCCCAGCGCATCGACCAGCAGAAGCCGTCCGATGAGCGGGTCACCCGAGCCGAGGATCAGCTTGATGACCTCGGTGGCCTGGATCACGCCGAGCAATCCCGGCAGCACGCCAAGCACGCCGCCTTCGGCGCACGACGGCACCAGTCCCGGCGGTGGCGGCTCCGGATACAAGCAGCGATAGCAGGGCCCTTGCTCGGTGGCGAAGATGCTGGCCTGGCCTTCGAAGCGAAAGATCGAGGCGTAGACATTTGGCTTGCCGCTGAGGACGCAGGCATCGTTGACCAGGTAGCGCGTGGCGAAGTTGTCGGTGCCGTCGGCGATGATGTCGAATTCGCGGAAGATCTCCAGCGCGTTGTTGCTGTGGAGCAGCGTCTCGAACAGCTCCACTTTGACGAAGGGATTCATCGCCTGGAGCTTTTCAGCCGCCGATTCGAGCTTGGGACGGCCTACGTCGCTGGTGTGGTGCAGCAGTTGTCGCTGCAGGTTCGTATAGTCCACCACGTCGAAATCGACCAGGCCCAGCGTTCCCACCCCGGCAGCAGCCAGATACATCGCCAGCGGCGAGCCTAGGCCGCCGGCGCCGATGCAGAGCACACGCGCAGCCTTGAGCTTCTGCTGCCCCTCCATGGCGACCTCGGGCATGATCAAGTGGCGCGAGTAGCGCAGGATCTCTTCGTTGGTCAGGGTTGCTGGAATACTTTGATTAACCGTAGCCACTAGGAATCTCCGCTTAGTTTGGTCCTAAGAATCTGGTCCTTCGCTTCGCTCAGGATTTCGCCTCGCGGCTCAGACGCCGCGAAAACGGCTCAAAATCACGGCCGCCGGCGACCGACGGCACAATGGTGATCGTGTCCGTTTCCTTGGCCGGCGTTGCATCGCGCTGCAGATAGCGAATGTCTTCATCATTGAGATAGACATTGACGAATGATCGCAGCTTGCCGTCGTCGGCGAAGAGATGCTTCCGCAGATCGGGATGCTGGGCCACCAGGTTGTTCAGCGCCTCGCCTACGGTCTCGGCCGTCACCTCAACGGAGGACTGCTTGCCGGCGTAGGGCCGCAGTGGAGTTGGAATCAGGACTTTGATCGGCATTCGGTTTCCTTCCTGAATAGCGGTATCAAGCCAACTGCGCGCTCGATGAGGATGACTTCACCACCTCTTCTTCCCTAATGATAACCGCCTCGTCGTCGAAATGCTTCTCCTGCTCTGCTCCGGCGAGCAGGAAGGCGTTGGTAATGGCGGCCTTGCCCTTTTCTACGCTGGTGATCACGTAGCAGCATCCCGTCCAGTGCGCCTCGGCCAGGTCGGTGCTCGACCAGCGAGCCGGATGGTCAGGATGGGAATGATAAAAGCCCACGATCTCCTGGCCCTGTGCGCTCGCCTCCCGCTGCGCGCGAAACAGGTCGGCGGGCGAGATCTGATAGCGGTTGTGGGCCGAGTCCGTGCGCGTGTTGCCGCACCGCATTACGGACTGTACGCGTATGCCGTCCTCGGCGAAGATGCCCACCAGGATCCCGCAACACTCGTGCGGATAGGTCTCTTCGCCATGCTGCCGCAACTGTTCGAGCAATCTTTGAGAAATTCCGAGGGCCATCGTTCAGCTTCCTTACCTTTCGTCCTCTTCCCAGAAATGTTCACTCAGATACTTGTCGCCGGAATCCGGAAAGATCGTAACCACCACCGATCCGCGAGGCGCGCTGCGCGCAACCTCCAGCGCACCCATCAGGGCGGCAGCTCCGGAGACGCCGGCCAGCAGTCCTTCCTGCCGGGCAAGCCGCCGGGCCATCTCGTAGGCAGCCTCGGTCGAGATGCCGCGGTCCTCGTCGGCAATGCTTGGATCATAAATCGCCGGAATGATCGACGTCGCCATGTGCTTTGCGCCTTCGATTCCATGAAAGGGTGAATCCGGCTGCAGCGAGATGCAGCGGATGCGCGGATTGAGCTCCTTTAATCGGCGGGAAGTTCCAACAAAGGTGCCGCTGGTGCCAAGCATGCAGACGAAGTGCGTGACAGCGCCTTCGGTCTGGCGCCAGATCTCGTCGGCCGTGCCATTCGCGTAATGCGCGCGCCAGTTCGCCTCGTTGGAATACTGATCGGCATAGAAGTAGCGCTCCGGCTCGGCCGCCGCCATCTCGCGCGCCCTGCGGATCGCGCCGTCAGAGCCTTCGCCGGGATCTGTATATACGATGTGCGCGCCAAAGGCCCGCAGAATGAGCTTGCGCTCCGCGGAGACATTGGACGGCATGCAGAGGGTCACCGGAATGCCCATGGCGGCGCCCAACATGCCATAGGCGATCCCCGTGTTGCCGCTGGTCGAGTCGAGCAGCACTCTTCCGGGGCTGAGCTCGCCCGAGCGCAGCGCCTCGCTCACAATGTTCGAGGCGGCGCGGTCCTTCACCGAGCCTCCCGGATTCGCCCACTCTGCTTTGGCCAGCAGCTGCACGGCATCGAGGTTCGATGCAATGCGCTCGAGGCGCAGCAGGGGTGTGTTGCCGATGCGCTGCTGCAGCGTGGCGCCGAGTTGAAGCTTCGCCATTCCGGTGCTCATTTAGCGGCGAAATCCGAAAAGAAAACCCATCGGCGGCTGTGGCGGATGGGCTGATGAACTTGATCCAGAATGCCAAGAACCAGACCAGAATCTACCACGTGCCGTTCGCTGCCATGCCGTGCAACAACAGGTGCGTGGACACAGGAAACTGGGCTGGACCGGACAATCACTCTACGCAAGTATATACGCGCATTTTCGCTACTGGACAACTCCGTCCCAGCGAACCAACTGCGCGCTCGCCGGGAGCCCCGGGGCAATGCCGGGCGGCCGAAGGGGCGTTACTGTATCTTCCGGCAGCTTTCCTTGCCCTGCTGGGCGCGCGCGTCCTTTGGGTCAAGCTTCAGGGCCTGTTCGAACGACGGGATGGCTTCCGAGCACTTGTCCTGGGCGACCAGGATCTCGCCTCGCAGTGTGTAGGCGGCGGCAAGGCCTGGGTCCTTTTCGATGCTGACATTCACACTCTCCAGTGCCTTGTCGTAGCTCTTGGCTTTCAAGAGCATTTCGGCCAGCTTCAACCTTCGGAGCGCTGCCGCCGTGTCGCTGCTGAAGGTGGCGGCAGGCGGGTTGAGCACCGCCGCCAGTTGCTCGTCATTGATTTCTTTGAGCAGATGCCGAATGCGGGCCTGGATCACCGCGCCGTAGTTGACCTTGGTGAATGGCTGGTAAGCAACGAGTTTGTGGTCGCGGTCGCACAGGAAAGTCACCGGCTCGAGGGCGACGTTGAACCTTCCATAGAGCGCATCGCCGGCATCGATCAGGATGGGCATCGTGATGCCTGTCTCCTGCACCGCGGCTTCCGCATCCTGTTTGGAAATGCGATCGGAGACGATGCCGACCCAGTGGACAGACTTGCCGAGAAACTCCTTCTCGAGCTCGGCGATTTCCTTGAGCGCGAGAATGGAGTTTTCCTGGCCGGGCTTGAAGAAGACGATCACGTTGGCGGTTGCGTTCGCGAGCAGGTGCTGCATGCCGCCCCCCAACGCAGGCATCTCGACGTCCACGATCAGGCTGCCCATGGGCGGCGAGTGAGTGAAACTGCTGCTCCATGCGTCGGCACACAATGAGAGCCAGGCGAGCAGCAGGATGCCGAGAATGCGAGATCGCCTGACCATCACCGCCCTACCATTACTGCTGTGCGCTCACGACCGTATTCGTCTTATTATCGTACGTCTTCGTCTGGTGGCAGGTCTTTTCGCACGAGCCGCCAGTTGGGGTCTTGGCGTAATTCAGCTTTAGCGTCCAGCCTTTCGGGCCATAGGGAACGCCGTCGCGGATATTGTGGTCCTGCACGCAGGCGTGGACCTCGTGGCAGGCACGGCAAGTGCGGCCGCGTTCGCTCTTGTTCACGTGGACGTAGTGCAGGTTCTTCTTTTCATTGCGGAACTGCGTGAGCTCGTCGGTCTCCGGCGTGGTGAAGGCCTTCTCTTCGTGGCAGTTGAAGCACAGCGCATACAGCTTCGCATCGTAGGGCGAGTAGAACGTGGCCGGATACTCGATCGTCAGCAGACGGAAATTCTTGCCGCCGTGCGGATTGTGACAGGCGCTGCAGTCCTCGGCAGCTACGGGGCCGTGGTGCTTGGGATTTTCGTCCAGCAGCTTCTTCATGTTTGCGAGCTTCTTGCCGTCGTGGTCGACGACATCGTCCTTGCCGTGACACTGCAGGCAAAGCTGCATCGGCAGTTGGATGAGCAGGTGCTCGATATTCGCGCCATGCGGATTATGGCAGTTTGCGCACTGCGCGCCCTGGGTCAAAGCGTCGTGCTTCACGGGCATCTGGCCGAGCTGGTCCTTCATCCCCTTGTGGCAAGTCAGGCACAGCGTGCCCGCCTCTTCCACAAGCAGTTTGGGGTGCATTGAGTTGTGCGGGTTGTGGCAGTTTGTGCAGCTTTCCTTGGCCGGGATGTGGCCGTACTTGCGCGCCAGCACGCCCTGGTAGTCCTCGTGGCAGCTGAGGCACAGCTCGTTCCCCTTCAAGTTGACCGGACCTGGGTTCTGGACGTCTCCGCTCTTGTGGCAGAGGCTGCAATCGCCGGCATCGTAGGGCGCGTGGGTGGCGACCGCCTTCTCATTGGTGGGCAAAGGAGCCAGCCTGCCGCTCCAGGACAAGGTCCGCGTAACCGCCGCCTTGTTGTTTGCTGCCGCCGCCTTGTTCGCCGCTATGCTCTTGTTATTCGCGGTCACGGTCTTGTTGTTCGCCGGGGCCTTTTTGCTGGAGGACGCAGCGACGTTGCGCAGCGCGGGTGCGCGCTGGACTGTCTTGGTCGGCACAGTCTGACCGCACAGGAACGGCACGATCAAAAGCAGGAACGCCGCGGCAAAGGGTCCACGCTTGCTGAAGCTGAGTCTCCGGCGCATCGCTTCGGGGTCCCCGGCAAGCCCGTTGTTGGATTGCTGGGGCGGGGCAGTGACGCTGGGAGTGGCGCAAAAATTAAGAGCAGCAGATCGAATGATGTTGTTCATTGCTGGGTTTCAATTCTTTCTATATTTGCCGGAGCGCTCACTCACCACCGGGGCCTCAAAACCAGAGTCTCTCCTTGAACGCACCGATATCGGCAGCGCCGCACACGCCGCCGCTAAGATTCGAGTGGCAATAGAGCCCCAAATTGTTATTGAGAGCACAACGATTATAGCGTCGAAAGACATAAGATCGCGACTGTTTTTTGATGCTCAGCGCACGTTACCGCGGTAAGTTACCGCGCGAAAACAGGACAAAAATTGTATAGATTCCCGGCAAGCTCATTAACTCATTTGCCGAATCAAGGTCGGCCGTAAGACCTTGCGGAGTTACTCAAGATTTCGTCGCTGGCCCATCGTCTTCGTTCTCAACGGATCACTGATTGTCGGTGAAGACGCGCGGCCAGATCGTCACAAAGGTGTCCCGGTACTGCGCCACTGCCGACCATCGTGCGTCCGGCCTGCCGGCAGGTTCCTGGGCAAACACCTTGGCATGCCGCGCTCGAGCTTCTTTCAGCAGCTCCACCGCCCCGGAAATGCTGTCCGCGCGGGCCTCGCCGTTGGGCAGCCCGTCTGTACTGCTGACCAAAGTGAAGCTTTTGGGGTTGTAGATCCATTGCGGCTCGAGGGCCTCGATGGCAGCCAACGCAACCAGCAGCGGTTCCGGTATGTACTGCCAGGACTTCGACCGGTCCACTTCCGGCAGCCGTTGAGGAAACAGTACCTGCTCCCACCAGGACGCTTTCTCGCTCTGCTGCCGCTGGCGCATGGCGAGATAACGCACGCGATTGATGAACCGCTTGGCCGAGCGTGGAGTGTTCTGCCTGGCCAGTACCAGCGGATACCACACCTTCTCCAGCGCGTCGGTAAACTCCTGGGAATCTTTTGTGACTACGCCGGGACGGGTGGTCAGGACGATGTTAGCGACCAGCAACAGGAACAGCGCGGCCCCGTAAAAGGGCAGCGAAAGCACCCAGCGCACCGGCCAGATGGTTTTGCCTGGTTGGAAGCTTGGAGCGGGTCCGGCTTCCTGTGAAACGAGCACGCCGGATTTCTCGCTCGTCTCAGGCGCCGCGGCCGGCGCCTTTGGAGCAGTTTCTTTGGGCGGCTTCCCTCCACCGGATGAGTTCCACGCGATCGCAGCGCCCGGCGAAATTGGGGATGCGGGCTGCTCCGGGTGATGGATTGTGCTTTGCTGGTCCATCCAGCGCCACAACGGCAGCGCCAGCCGGATGCTCAGTTGCCAGCTGCCCACCAGCACAAGCAAAGCAAGCGCCGTCGGAATCGAGATGCGCGCCAGGCGCAGACACCAGCGCAAGCTGCGGGCTTTGGCCGCTTCTCCGGCGGGTTCAGGGGAGCGCTTAAACAATGCCTGGCGGGCATTGTCGTCGCCGGCCACCGGGATCCTGATCTCGAGATTCACCAGTTTTTCCAGGTATTTCGCGGCAAAATCCGCGCGCTTTTCGCGTGCCGCGTCGGCCAGCGCCGCCTCGGACTGGGCATTGCCCGCCGTATGCTGTCCGGGCGCCCTGCTGGCTTCCTCCGCAATATCTTTGAAGCTGAGTCCAACGGCGCGCTGCACCTGTATGCGGTCCATGCCGATGACAACGAAGCAATCTCCTGAGGAGACCAGGAAGTTGATGGCCTCCAGCACATCGCGCACGTTGCCCGGGAGACAGCGGTCGAGGTCGTCGATGAAGATCACCAGCGGGCGCTTGGGGCCCAGGGCCCGAGTGACCTCGCGAAACTCCACCGCAAACTTCTGGCGAAAGCTGGTCTGCGCCTCCAGGTCCTTCATCTTATTTCCCTGCGCAACAGAGGCCAGCAGTGCCGCGGGATTCGCGCCAAATGCGGTCAGCCCCTTCCACAAGGCGGCGATCGCGGCCAGCATAGCGATCACTCCCCCATACACAGGGGCCGTAGTTGCCGGCTCGGCCTTCGGGGCTGCAGAAGGCAAAAACTGCTGCACCACCCACATAAACAAGTCCGTGTGATGCTGCGTGCGCAGGTGCCAATCCAACACGAAGAGAAAGATCGTCACTGCCGCCATTAGCACGATCATCGGCAGCCAACGCCAGACGCGCTGACGCGCCAAGTGATAGCGGAAGGGCACACCCAGCAGGCTCCACACCGAGGGCACGGCTTCCAGGCGGATCGTCTGAAGCAGTGCCGCAAGCAGGTGCTCCTCCTTCTGGTGGTGCCATGCGTTGAACCACACCGGCCGCATGCCGTAGCTCTGCAGGTCGCAGTAGAGCAGGTTCATCAGCGAACTTTTGCCGCTGCCCCACTCGCCGGTGGCCGCGATAGTCAACGGCGGCAGCGTCTTTTCATTGCGGAGAAAGCGCGAGAGGCCAAGCGCAATATCGCGCAAGCCGAGAACGTCCATGTCGCCCGGCGCCAGCGGCTTGTCCGAGGTGAGGCATTCTTCGACCGCGGCGTAGTCCGGCGTCGGATGGTCTGGATTTTCGGGCGCGCTCGGCTTCTCCTGCCGCGGCGTTCGCATGGCGAGGACTGCAAGAGCGATGCTCAGCAGCAGGACCGCGAGATACCAGCGCGGCGGCCATCTCCATGTGCGGCCTCCTGCCGCCGCGATCCGGCGATCCGGCGGCAATGCGCCGCGTGTAACCGGCTGCCAATGCTTGCCGCTATCACCCGAGCGGAGGATGAGGCCATGACTGCCCTCAGTGTCAGTGCTCCATCCCGCGAGCCAGACGCTCCGGCCATCGGGGCCGAAAACAATCGAAGAGAGCCGGCAGTCTGCGCACTGGTAGAAGGCCACACCATCAGCATCGGTTTCGCGAATGAGCCGGAGTCCGGCCCCAACTGTTTCCGAGCGCCAGAAGACGCGCGATCCGGGCGGCTCGAAAACAAAATCACCGGGGTATTTGTCCCAGGTTTCTGTCGCGAAGTTCGATCCCGAGGGGGCCCTTAGAGCAAATTCTTTTCCCCCCGCTTGCCAGTACTCGTCTTGGCGTGCTCGCGCATATTTCCAGCGATTCTGCGAAGTCAAGCTCCACACCAGACCGTTGGTCGAAAGAATCTGCGCATTGGGAGAAAAACGGATGGCTAACAGGTCCGGAGGCTGAGTCGGGGGAGATTGGTCTTGTTGCACTGCTTGTGAAGTGACAGCAGGGGCGTTCGGTTTGGCAGGAGGGACCTTCGCGCGCGCCGGCTTCGTTGTAGCAGCTTTGGAAGCCGTCGTTTCTTTGGAAGGGGCTGGGGAAGGGGCTGGGCCTTGTTGCTTGATGTCGACCGGAGCCTTTTGCTTCGTGTCCACCGGGGGCGCCGGCTTGGATGGCGGTGGACCCTGTTGTACCGGGCTTTGTTGCTTGGAATCGGCCGGGGCCTCCTGCGCATAGGGCGGCTGTGTATTCGACGGTTGCGATTTAGAAGGTGAAGCCTCATTCAGCGAAGGAGCTGAGTTCTGCTCGTTGTTTTGCCGCACGTTTGGTGGAGGGTTTGCCTGCTTCGGCGGCACTTCGCTTGCCAGCGCCGTCGGAAAGAGCTCCGGCCACCTCAGGCGCGATGTCGTCCGTTCGGATTGGCAGCTGGATAATTTCGAATCAAGAAACTCGCCGGCATTTCTGTCGTACTCGTACTTTGTCCAGCAATGACCGTCGTCATCGGAGTAGGCGAGGAAGCCCGCACGGCCAACAATCCACAGCCGGTGTCCGCTGCCGATGTTTTGCAACGCGACGCCGAAGATCTTGCCGGAGATCTCCGGCAGCGCCGCATCGGCTCCGCGCACCACGGGCTCGTCCCACCAGCCAGGCGAGAGAAAGGCATGGCCCGTACCCGCGAGCTCCCGCGTGTCCCACGAACGCAGGCGCAAGTACCAGGCAAGAGAGGCCAGGAGAAGAAGGCCGGCCGACAAAGCCAACCACATAATGCGCGGGGGCCTCAAGAGGAATCCAGGCGCAGCCCCGCCCGGCCTCTTCTGGCCCGGGTCAATGGGCACATTGAGATTGGGCTCCTCGCGTTCCAGATGGGCCTCCCTTCCATTCGCTTACTTCTAACGCGTGCAGTACGTTGCGCGAAAGTTAACGAAAGAGGTTCGAGCGGCAGAAAGGCGCCCGTCGGACCCAGCACGTCGCTCTCGATCCCGAGAACGCGGCAGAATAGCAGCGGCCCTGGAGCCTCGTCAAGAAACGCTTGCAATTGCAGTGGGCCGGTGTGACCTAATCAAAGAGGCTGCTGGTGAATTGTTCGAAGGGCATTTTCCACCCCAACGAGCCAACTCCGGGCTCGTCGGGGACCCCGTTGTTGAGAATCGTGGTTCCAGATTAGCTGCGAGATATGTTGCATCCAGAGCCGCTCAATTCTTCAGGTATTTGGATTTTTGGCACTCTGTTGACTTTTGGTGTAGGATGCTTCCCGATTTTATGTCCGACCTCAAACACCCGTTGGAATCTCGTCTCAGCCAGGAACCGGAGGACTTCGGGCCTCCCCGAGGCACTCTCGCCATCGTGGGCGCCTTTGGAGTGCTCTTCCTGCTTGGCTTTTTGATCTTTTACGTCTATCTATTCATGCAGAGAGGCGCTCCCACTCTCAGGTAAGCGTATGCACGTTGAGTTTTACGAGAAGATCTGGATGTGGGCGGCTGCGGGGCTGCTGGTGTTGTTTGTGGGCATCATGTTGCTCACCGCCGCCGCTCAGGCTGTCCATCCGCCCAGCCATGTGGAAACCATCGATCCGCAAACACTCTCCACCAACACGGAGTTCAAGCCAGGCGTCGCCCTGCAGCCCGACGGCAGTGCTACCGTGACCGTCATCGGTGAGATGTATGACTTTCGTCCGGACCCGATTGAGGTGCCTGCGAACCGTCCGGTCACCTTCCGCATCACCAGCGCTGACGTGATGCATGGATTTGAAGTTGTGGGCACCAATGCGAACGCCATGATGATCCCCGGCTATGTCAGCCAGTTCACCATCGTCTTTAAGCCGGGCGAATACACCATAGGTTGCAATGAATACTGCGGCATCATGCACCACAACATGGTTGGCAAGCTGATCGTGAAGTAATAAGGAGTAAAGATGACCAACCGATATACGCTCGCCGCCGCTCATATCGCCATTGCGGTCGCGGCCTTCGGAGTGGCTGCCTTGATGGGATTGGTGCAGGCGCTCTCCATCGCCGATATTAAGTTCCCGTTCCGAAGCGAGTCCTTTTATTACATCTCGGTCACCGCCCATGGCGTGCTCATGGCCCTGGTCTTCACCACCTTCTTCATCATGGGCTTCGGTTATGTGCTGGCCCAGGAACTGTTGGGGCGCATTGTCGGCAAGGGCGCCGGGTGGTTCGCTTTGGTGCTTGCAGCCGTTGGATCGGTGGCGGCGGCCGTCACCGTCCTGCAGGGCAAGAGCACGGTCTTATACACGTTCTATCCGCCGCTGCAAGCTCATCCGCTGTTTTACATAGGGGCCACGATGCTGGTTGTGGGCTCCTGGATTTGGGGCGGCGTGATCATTGCCAGCTATCTCAGTTGGCGGCGCGAAAACCCGGGTAAGCCTGTCCCGCTTTCGATCCACGGCATGCTCGCGACCATCTTCATCTGGTATATGGCTACTGCCGGGTTGGCGATTGAGGTCCTCGGGATGCTGATCCCCTGGTCGCTCGGCTGGGTGAAGACCGTCGATCCGCTGCTGGCGCGAACGTATTTCTGGTGGTTTGGTCATCCGTTGGTTTACTTCTGGCTGCTTCCGGCTTATGTGCTCTGGTACACGGTATTGCCGCAGGTAGCGGGGGGGCGGCTCTTCAGTGACTCACTCGGCCGCATGGTCTTCATCATGTTCGTGGTGCTGTCGGTCCCGGTGGGATTTCACCATCAGTTCGCAGACCCCGGGGTAACCGCGGGATGGAAGCTCGCGCACATGGTTTTGACATACGCGGTGATGTATCCAAGCTTCGTCACTGCTTTCAGCATCATCGCCTCGCTTGAAGTAGCGGGCCGCATCAAAGGCGCCAAGGGCCTGTTCGACTGGATCGGCAAACTGCCCTGGGGCGATCCGGTCTTCGCGTGCATCGCGCTCGGCATCATCGGATTCATCTTTGGCGGCTTCGGAGGCGCCATCAATGCCGCCTATGCCATGAACTCCATGGTCCACAACACCGCCTGGATTCATGGGCATTTCCATCTCACCCTTGGTACCACGGTCGCCCTCTCGTTTATGGGAGGAGTCTACTGGCTTCTGCCACGTATGCTCGGACGCGAGCTGCGGTTGCGCGCCTTGGCGCGAATCCAACCCTATCTTTGGTTCCTGGGCATGGCTTTGTTCAGCACCAGCTACCACATCGCCGGCTTGCGTGGAATGCCGCGTCGCGTTTACAGCGGCGCGCTCACCGGAGACTATGGCGCGCAATGGCACGGGCTGACACAGATCGCCGCTGTGGGCGCCGTGGTTCTTTTGATCAGCGCGTGGCTGTTCGTCCTGGTAGCGATCGCCACATGGTTCGGCGCCAGGCAGGCGACCGCGCTCCCGTTTGAGTTCGCCGTGCCCTTGCGGCCGCCGGTCTACAGTTTGTGGGACAGGTTCGGGGTTTGGGTGACACTCGCAGTGGTGCTGGTGATTGCTGCCTACGGCATCCCTCTCAGTTTCCTGATCAGCCATCCGCGCTTCGGCTCGCCCCCATACCAGCCGTTCTAGGCAGACCGTTCGTGGCCGCCCAGGAGATTGCGCACTGCCGCAATTCTCCCTTCATCCCTTCAATTTCGAACGGAGGAGGTCCCTCGCCCGGCGTAACGCAGTTTCGGTTACAAGCTTCTGCCTCACGATGCGACTGCTAATCTCGCGTTTGCGGCGAGCGTGCACCCGAACGCGAGTCACTCTTGCCACAGTTGGGACAGGTATGGATCTCGTCGATGGAGCCGGAAGTGTCCCCTTCGAGGTACACAAACTTTTCTGCGTGCTGATTCATCTCGCATCCACAATCGCTGCAGATCATCTTTTCGGCCATCGGTTCCTCCTGCTTATGCAAGCTCGATGTTTTCCCGGCCATAGCGCAGAGTCTTCGCCATCCAGATGAGCTCTTTCAGAAACTTGTCGGTACGCGAAAGATAAGCTTGGTCCAGCAATTTGCCATCGGCGTTGAACACGGTCTGCACACTGGAAAAGTTCACGTCCCAAAAGATCGTTACTAGCCCGAGCTCGCGCAGTACCGGCAGCAGATCCTCAATGCCGCGTGCGCCGCCGAACGGTCCGGCCGATACGCCGACCACTCCAGCCGCCTTGTGGATGTACTCCTTCAGACAACTGTCGAGCACATGTTTCAGGAGGCCGGAATAGCCGTGATTGTATTCGGGCGAGACGATCGCAAGGGCATCGGCGCGATTCATTTTGGACGAAAACTCCGGATGCTTGATGGCTTCCCCGGCATCGTCGACCGGAAGAGGCAGCGAACAGATATCAATGAGCTCGGTCTCGATCCCGGGCCGCTGTGCGAGTTCAGCGCACACTAGACGCGCAGCGAATTCACTCATGCGCCCCTTCCGGGCCGTACCAAGGATGACCGGGATGAACAATGGTCGGTTGAGGTCCATCAGTTACCTCCTGGCAACGTCTCCTGCTTACATATCCTATTCCTTCATCCGCGTTGTGCTCCCACTCCTGCGCGGCGGACGGTAAAACCCTCGCGCGGAGGCGCAAAACGCAGCTGGCTAGCAATGTCCCGCTTTGGAAGACAGTTCCGAATGCGAATGCACTCCCGTCCTTGCACCACAAAAAAAACAAGCATTTGCTTTCATCTCGCAGATACTTGTCTACACAGTGCTTGTGCGGCCACCGTCCGCGCCGCGCTGGCCGTCAGTACTCAGTCCAACCAACAGTTGTGCAAAAGGGTTTCAGGTCACATATGCCTTCTAAGTGACGGTGCGAAGCTCTGCCCAGGAGTGCAAGGATGGGTGTAAGCCGAGGCGTGTTGAGTGCTGGTTCCGAGTTATGTTCCGAGTTATTGCCCTGCAAGAGCGAGGCCCCGCAGTGGTACGCGGTGCACACCTTTCCGCGGCACGAAAAGCGGGTCGCCGAGCATCTGCGGCTGAAATCAATCGAGAGCTTCCTGCCGCTGTACCGCAGCAGGCGGCGATGGAAGAACGGTCTGCGCGCCGAACTCGAGCTGCCCTTGTTTCCTGGTTATCTGTTTACCCGGCTTTCCCGCTGCGAGTGGACCTCTGTTCTGCAAGCGCCCAGCGTGGTCACTCTGGTCGGATGGCGCGGTCAACCGCAGGCGATTCCGGAGGGGGAGGTCGATACCGTCCGCCGCTCGCTGGAATTCCTCAAGGCCGAACCGCACCCCTTTCTTGCCGTCGGGGACCGGGTGCGCATCGTCTCCGGCCCGCTGGATGGAGTCCAAGGACTGCTGGTGCGCAGAAAGCAGGATTTTCGCGTGGTGCTCTCGGTTGAGGTCCTGGCGCGCTCCATGGCGGTCGAGGTCGATATGGACGCCATCGTTAAAATCCCTGCCGCCTAGGGCGGCGCAATCGAAACTGCATCGGGCGCGTCTCCCTGGCAATTCTCCGTTTCCGCGAAACCCTAATGCCGCACAAAAAGGAAGAGCTACTGAAAGCCGCAACTTATATTTTTGCGCAGAAGGGCTATCGAGGCGCCAGCACGCGGGCCATAGCCAGGCGAGCGCAGGTCAACGAAGGCAGCATCTATCGCCTCTTTGGAAGCAAGCGGCGGCTTTATTGGGCGGTGTTGGAGGAGAGCCTCAACGCTGCCTGCAGCTTTCTCGCTGCGCAAAAAGAGAACAGCCCGGAGGAGATCCTCGCGGCATGGACCCAGGCAAGCAAAACGGACCTGGTGGCCATGCGATTGCTGCATTTCGCAATTCTGGAGGGCGCGCCGGAAGGGCGCAAGGTCGCGAAGCAATCCCTTGCGCAACTCTACCTACCTTTGTCCGAGTACGTCGAGGGGCTAAAACAGCGAGGCACGATCGGCAGCAAAGTTCCGACGTGGGCCGCCGCTCTGGCCCTGGCTTGCCTGGCGGGCTATCCCATGTTCTTCGAAGCAGGCGGCGACTACCTGTTTGCCGCCGATCCGGCGCTGCCGCGCTACTACGCGCAGATCTGGTTGCACGGCGTGGAAGAAAAAGCAACCGAGGCCGAGGCAGCGAACCTCACTGGCGGGCATGGCCTCTGAACTGGTCGGCCGGCTCGCCCAGAATCAAGTTGACCCATTGCAAGCCCACCTATTGGGATTTGAAAGGAGCAGAGATGTCCAACCACGGATTGGGGAGTAGGCTGCTTTGCTGTGTGATGCTATGCGTCCTGCCGACCGCACTGATGAGCAGCGACCAGGGCGCGATGCTGTACGGGACGGGAAGGGTAACCGTCAATGCCAGGCCGGTGAGCCGCACCGCGGCTGTATTCGCGGGAGACAAAATTCAAACCGGGGGTGATGCGAGCGTCACACTCGCCGTTCAGGGAACGCGGGTGAATATGCCCGCGAACTCCTCAATCGTTTACCAGCCGAATCGGATTCGGATGGAGTACGGCCGCGCCCTGTTCGAGACCAAGAAGGGCGCCGGGGCGGAGCTGGCGGGACTGAGCATTCGACCGGCGGCCGCAAGCGCCAAATTTCAGCTCACCAGGACAGCGAAAGTCATCCAAGTCGCGGCACTTGACGGTCCGTTGGCGGTGAGCGATGGCCTGCACACGGTGCAGCTTTCGCCAGGCCAGGAGATGAGCCGGCTGCAGCCGCCCGCCAATCCTCAGGAGCCGCCAGCCGCCGGCGGCAAAGCCGCCTCCACGGCAGGCACAACGACTGCGCCAGCGCCGGCCGTGAGCGGGGGCATTCCAGGATGGGTCATAGCCGCCGCCGTGGCCACGGCGGCCGGCGGTACGGTGGGCGGGCTGGCCGCAGCCGGTACATTTTCCGAAGAAAATCCTCCGAGTCCCTCCCAGCCCTAGCGTCGGCTTCCACCCCAGCTTGCGGCCACCCCGGCGCGCCAAAAGCGGGCGTGCCGGAGACCCCTTTCGCGAGGCGTCGCGCCTATTGATGGGGGATCGCGTCGCGCCGCCTGTTCTGCGCCACCTGTTTGTGCTGAAAGAACGGCCGTCACCGCCCAAAGAGAGTGAAAAAAGAGAGTGAAAATGGTCCGAGAAGCCGATACCAGGAGCCACCCATTGCGTCGAACTGCGCCCCTCTCCATGGGCATCGGCCGAGCACAGTGTATGGTGCTAGCGATTCTGGCGCTCTGCCTCGCCTCCCAGGCCCAATCGCTTGCGCCGGTTGCAAGTGCAGCTGCCCAGAGTTGGCCATCTGCGTCGAGTGTGGCCCATACTCTGCCCGGCCCGAGCAGCGACAGTATCATCAGCCCCGACGATGTGCTCGATCTCTACATCCTGGACGTGCCCGAGCTCTCGCGGCAGTACCGCGTGAGCCAGGCGGGAACGGTTCAGCTGCCGCTGCTCGATCAGCCGTTGCAGGCGGCCGGCCTGAAGGTCACCGATTTTGCCGGCCTGCTCGCCCAGCAGTTGCGGGAGCACGGACTGGTGAGCCATGCCCAGGTTACGGTCTCCATTGCGGCCTCGCGGCTGACATCGGTGTCCATTACGGGGGCAGTGAAGATGCCCCAAATTTATCCCGTCTTTGGGCGCACCACCTTGCTGGATTTGTTGTCGCAGGCGCAGGGCTTGACCGAGGATGCCAGCAACATCGCCGTGATCAGCCGCGGCGAGACCGGCGCCAAGGCCGACAAAGGACGACAGCGCACCGAGACCGTGGACCTGACCAAGCTGTTGCAGTCCGGGGAGCCGGCCTACAACCTTGACCTCTATCCCGGCGACCGCGTGACCGTACCACGCGCGGGCCTTGTCTATGTGGTCGGGGCGGTGAACAAGCCCGGCGGCTACCCGATCAAACAATCGAGCCAGGGCATGACGGTGTTGCAGGCGCTGGCTTTTGCCGAAGACGCGAAGACCACGGCAAGGCGCGAGAAGGCGGTGGTGATTCGTCCCGATCCCAGCTCTGCCGGCGGCCCCCGGCAGATGCCGCTGGACCTGAAAAAAATCCTGGCGGGCAAGGCCCACGACCCGGTCTTGCAAGCCGACGATATCCTCTTCATTCCGGAGAGCGGCAGCAAGAAGGCCATGGCGAGGGGACTGGAAGCCGCGTTGACCACCGCCACGATGCTTGCCGTCTACCGTCCCTAGGAATCGACTGAGCTGATCGCCGCAGGAGAAGCGTTGTTCTCTTGCCCTCTTCCCTGCGCAGAGTTTGCGCCGTTGACGCTGGATACATCCACTGCGGTATCCAGGCTTTTGCAAAGCTGAGAAAAGCCGAGAGCGACCCATGAACAATCTGACTACGACCCGGGTCCCCGGGGCCCGCGAGCCGATTCCCTACGAACCGACCGCGCTGGCGGAAGCTCGTCCTATGCCGAAGCTGGACCCGGAGTCGTCACCCGGGTGGAATTTCGTCTCCCTGGCCGCATACTGGAACATTCTGCTGAAGCGGCGCTGGACGCTACTGACCAGTGCGCTTGTGATCACCACCCTGGTGGCGATCGGCTCGTTCAAGATGAAGCCGCTCTATCGGGCGACCTCCCGCGTGCAGGTGGAAGCCGAGACCCCGCTTGTGCAGTCGCTCAACGATCTCTATCAGAAGATGGAGATGGACGACGCCTTTTTGCAAACGCAGATCCAGGTGCTGGAGAGCGAGAAGCTGGCATGGCAGACCGTCGAGCAACTTCGGTTAGTGGAGAACGCTGACTTCATCGATCCCAAGACGATCGAAGGCAAGGATGACGAAGACCAAAGACAGGCAGAGCGTAGAAGAACAGATGCTGTCGGACCTGAGCCGTGATCTGACCACCGCGCAGGGCGACCGCATTCAGAAAGAGTCGCTCTACGATCAGGTTCTTGCCAATCGCGGCCAGATCGCCGCCCTGGCCCACAACGAATTGCTGCAGAAACTGGAAGAGACATCGGCGCTGCTGCAACAGCAGTATCTGGACGGGCTCGCCCAGTACGGTCCCAAGTTCCCCAAAGTGATGCGGCTCAAGCAGCAGGTGGCGGAAAACGAGGCGCAGATCGCACATGAGCAGAGCCGGGTGATCGAGCGCATCGGCAACGATTACAACACGGCGCTCAACCGGGAGAAGCTGGCAGCCGCGGCGGTAGCCAGGCAGAAAGAGCAGCTGGGAAGCGCCAACCAGCTGCTGGTGCAGCACAACATCCTGCAGCGCGAGTTCGATGCCAATCAGCAGCTGTATCAAAACCTGATGCAGCGACTCAAAGATGCCACGGTCTCCGCGGGACTGCGCTCCACCAATATTCACCTGGTCGACCCGGCGCTGCCGCCCCAGACGCCGATTCGCCCGAAGAAGCTGTTGAACATCGGGTTGGGATTGCTGGCCGGAATCCTTCTGGGCGCGCTGCTGGTATTTGCCCAGGAGGCCCTTGACCATTCAGTCCGGAGCGCCGAAGAGGTCGAGGCGTTGCTGGGCATCCCGGCGCTGGGAAGCATTCCGCTCCTGCGGGCCGGGCGCCGCCCGGCAAGTCTGCGCTCACGCACAGGCGGGAGCGTTGAAGCGGATCCCCCTCTGGGCCTCACCGTCGTCACCAACCCCACCTCGAACTTTGCGGAGGCGTACCGGGCGCTGCGCACGGCCATCTTGCTTTCGCTGGCGAACCGGCCCCCGAAGACCTTGCTGATCACCAGCGCCGAAGCCGGAGACGGCAAGACCTCCAGCTCTCTGAACCTGGCGTCAACGCTGGCCCAGCGCAAGGGTCCGGTGCTGCTCATCGACGCCGATCTCCGCAAGCAGGGGCTCAGCAGGGAGTTGAAGCTCAACAATGAGAAAGGGTTGAGCACGGTGCTGGCGGGCAACGATTGCGCCGACGAGTTACTGCAGCCCTACGAGCTGCTGCCCGAGCTCTGGATTCTGCCGACCGGTCCGGTGCCGCCGAGTCCCGCCGATCTGCTCTCCTCGGAGAAGATGCTGGAGCTGCTCTCGGCTGTCAGCGAGCGTTTCGAACATGTGATTATCGACTCTCCGCCGGTGCTGGCCGTCACCGACGCCACCATTTTGTCGCGCATGGTCGATGGCGTCGTGCTTGTGGTGCAGAGCGGCAACACGGCCAGTGGAGCCCTGCTGCGTACCCACCGCACTCTGCAGACGGCCGGCGCCAGGATTCTCGGGGTGATGCTGAACAAATTCGATCACCGCCAGCAGGGCTACTACCGCGGCCAGTACTATTACGGGTCTGGAGGCTATTACGGGCATTACGGGGAGCAGAAGTATCCTTACGGCGCTACGGATGTCTGATGCCCTGGCGGATGACAGCTTGCGAGTTCGGTGAAGGTGAAGAAGATCCGTGGCCCGAGGCGTTCCTCTGTCCCGATTGCGCGCTGTGCTGTTGCTGCTCGTTGTCGCGATCGCGATTGGGCTGCTGACGAGCGTGACCACGCGGACCGTGGCAGCACAACTGCTGGCCGACTCTATGAAGATCGACGACCTCCAACGGGCAATCGCATGGGACCCGCGCAATCCAGAGTTCCACTTCCGGCTGGGCATGGCAGAGCTTTCCGGAGCAGCAGGCGATCCTGCAACAGCGATGGCTTCGCTGCGGAGGGCCATCCAGTTGCACCCGGACCGTGCACGATATTGGCTGGGGTTGGCGGATGGCTGCGCCGTCGTCGGGGACACAGTTTGCGCTGCTCAGGCATATGAGCGGGCGACACAGCTGGCGCCGATGAGACCCAGCATGGAGTGGGAGGCCGCGACATTTTATGCCGCTTTCGGCCAAAAAGAGAGGAGCGTTTCCCACCTCCGGCGATTGCTTGCCTTGGATCCGAGCAGCGCCGATGGCGTCTTTCAGCTCACCTGGCGGGCCTACGAGGATCCCGCGATGGTGTGGAAGGAGCTCGTTGCCCCCTCACGCAACATGACTGTTCGATGTGCGTACCTCGAATTCCTTGGCGAAAGAAAAAGGTTCGATCTGACAGCCCCATACTGGGCGGAACTGATCGCTGATACCCAACGGCAACTGCCGACGTTTGCCGAAGTCAAACCATACCTGCAGCTATTGCTGAGAGCGCAGCAATACGAGCAGGCAGTCGCGGTGTGGCGGGACCTGCTTCGCCAGGATGTGGTTCTGCCCGGCAGCGATGCCGAACGGCTTGCGGCTGTAAGATCGCCCCTTCGAACGGTGTCCGGCAACTTGCTTTACAACGCCAATTTCGACCGGCCGATTTTGAATGCGGGATTTGACTGGCAAACACGCCAGGAGTCCTACGTGGTGCTTGAACTCTACGCTCGAACAATGGTGGGCGATGCCGGCAGCCACGGCCACGCTGGTCTTCGGATCGATTTCACCGTCCCGCACAATAGCGAGCATGAGCCGATCTATGAATTCGTGCCGGTCACTCCGGGGAAGAGATATCTGCTCAGGGGCCTGATGCGCTCGGAGGACATCACCTCCGACAGCGGTCCGCGCCTGCGAGTGGTCGATCCCCTCCGGCCGCAGGAGCTGGATGCCGCCACGGACGGCGTCACCGGCACGACGGGGTGGCATGAGGTGAGTGTCGCTTTCACGGCCGGAGAAAGCCCGGTGGTCCGCATCTCTGTCTGGCGCCCCCGCAGCCGCACGTTTCCCATGGATATTAACGGCCGGGCCTGGGTCGGCGATCTCAGGCTGCAGGCGATCCAGTAAACGCTCATTTCGATGGTCAGGTAATGCTGCAGGCTCCCGAAATCATGAACCCAGCCGAAAATCCGCTGCCGGCAGTTGCGCGCTTCGGATTGCTTGCCTTGCTGATGGCCGCGCCGCTTGCCTTCGGCGCCGTCCAGCCCTGGGCCTGGGGCACGATGACGGTCGTCGCCTCATGCCTGCTGCTGCTCTGGGCCCTCGGATGCGTGCGTGCCGGAAGGCTCACGCTGCTGTGGTCGCCGCTCTATGTTCCCGGAGTTGCCTTGCTGGTCTTGGCCGCGGTGCAGCTGCGCTTCGGCCTCACCAGAGATGAGATCGGCACCCGGGAGGCTGTGATCAAGCTGGCGACCTGCCTGATCATCTTTTTTCTGGCTCAGCACTTGTTTGAAGAGGCATCGCCACCGGTGTGGCGGACAGCCGGAATCGCAATCGGCGTTTACCTGTTAGCGATCGCTGTATTCGCGATCCTGCAGGCTTTTGCCTGGCCGGGCCTGCTCTATGGCGTGGTCAAGCCCCGGTGGGATGGCTACCTCTTTGGCCCATACGTGAACCACAACCACTACGCCGGATTGATGGAAGCATTGCTTCCGCTGACAACCGGATCTCTGCTTACGCTTCCTGAGGGACACAAATGGAAGCCCATAGGAATGTTCGCACTGCTGGTGGGACTGTCATCCGTGCTGTTGTGTGGCTCGCGAAGCGGTACGCTGGCCGCGCTCCTTGAGCTCGCAATGTTCCTGCTGATCATGGCAGGCCGGCCTGCGCCTGCTGTTGGCGTGCTGGGGTGCAGAGGCAGGGCCCCCGGCGCGCCTGCAGTTGGCGTGCTGGGATGGAGAGGCACTCCCGCACTGTTCGGCTTAGGCGTGGTGATGCTGGCGGCAGCGCTGTTCGCTTTTCTCGACGCCGGCGGTGTGCGCAATCGCTGGACTGAAGCCGCCGACTCACCCGAAGCTGCCGCTGGAGCGCGGTACAGCATGACGGCCGATGCCCTGCGCATCTGGCGTGACGAGCCGGTTGCGGGCTTCGGCATGGGGGCATTTTCGGCCGCATACCCTCGTTACCAGAGCTGGGCCACGGACCTTGCCGTCGACCATGCCCACAACGATTACGCGGAATTCCTGGCTGAGACAGGCGCAGTCGGAGGGGCAATTCTCATCGCCGGCATCGCCCTACTGCTCGGTTGCGGCTTTGGCGGGCTCTCCCGCCGGCTTGCCGGTCCGGCCGGTTGGATGCGCACTGCGGGCGCGATCGGCTGCTGCGGCCTGCTCCTCCACAGCTTCACGGACTTTAACCTCCATATCCCCGCCAACGCCGCCTGGTTCAGCCTGGCGGCTGCGTTCGCGACAGGGGACCGGCGTCGTTCCCTCCACCCCAGCAAGCCAAATACGGGCTTGTTGGGGACCCCGGCCGATGAACGTTGCTAGCGTCCGGCTCCCGCGCTGCGAAGAGCACACTTCAGCCATGCCTGACCTCGTCTCCATCATCATGCCTGCCTACAACGCAGAGGCACACATCGCCGAAGCGGTCGAGAGCGTGGTGCGACAGTCTTTCCTCCATTGGGAGCTACTGGTTGTGGATGACTGCTCGACCGACCGGACCGCGAGCGTGATTCACGGCTTTGCCGCTCAGGACGTACGCGTGAGATATCTCAAGACCGCGCAGAACGGCGGGCCCGCGAGCGCAAGGAACCTGGGGACCGAGTCGGCGAAGGGACGGTATATTGCTTTTCTTGACAGCGACGACCTCTGGGATGCACACAAGCTCGAGACGCAGACCGCTGCGCTCACAGATGCCGGGGCGGCGCTTTGCTTCTCCTCGTATCGCGTCATGATCGATGGAGTTGTGCGCGAGAAGCCATTCCTGGCGCCGCCAACGGTGACCTATTCTCAAATGCTCCGCGGCAGTGTGATCGGATGCCTCACGGTGGTCTACGATACCGTGCTGCTGGGAAAACACTATTTCCATGCGGACGACAGCCTGCTTCGCAACTCCTGGTACGGCCTGTTCCTGAACAGAGTCGCACACGAGGACTACGCCGCATGGCTTGCGATGCTGAAAGGCCTGGAAGCGGATGGAATTCCCGCGCCTGTCGGAATTACCGAGCCGCTGGCGACCTACCGCTTATGTGCCCAATCCTTCTCCTCGCGGAAATGGAAGATGGCCCTCTCGCAGTGGCTGATTTACAGGAAGTATGAGCGGCTGGGGCTGCTCGAGAGCTTTTATTACTTCTTCCGGTATGGATTGCGGGGCCTCGGCAAGTACCGGCAGTTCCCGGCCCGGACCATGTTCCCGGCATCGGCGGGAGCGCGCGCGAGGGCCGTCGCTCGCTTGCGCCAGGAACGCTGGGGCGAGGCCGAATGAAATCGGTTCTGGTGGTGGGCGGCGGGTACTTCGGGATGTTTGTGGCCGAGCATCTGGCAAGGCAGGGCTGCAGGGTCGTGCTGTTGGAAAAGAACCCTGATTTCATGCAGCGGGCCTCCTTCGTGAATCAAGCCAGGGTCCATTGCGGATATCACTATCCACGCAGCATTTTGACGGCGTTACGCTCGCGGATCTCGTTTCCTCGTTTCGTCGAAGACTTTCATTCTTGCATCTACGATGAATTTGAACAGTACTACCTGGTAGGCAGAGTGCTGGGAAAGATCACCGCCCGGCAGTTCCAGCAGTTCTGCGGCCGGATCGGCGCCTTCTGCGAACCGGCGCCCAGCAAGATCACGCGACTGGTGAATCCAGACCTCGTAGAGGCTGTCTACCTCACGAGAGAGTATGCATTTGATGCGGTCAAGCTGAAGAAATGCATGATCGAGCGCCTGCATGATGCCAAGGTCTCCTATCAGCTACAGTGCCTGGTGCAGCGGGTCCGCCCGCTGCCAAACGGGCGGCTTGCTACAGATGTCAGGTTCGGCGACGGCTCAGAATCCGCAATGGGCGCATTCGATCACGTCTTCGTCTGCACCTATTCGATGATCAATGCGCTGACCATCGGCTCTGGGACCGAACTCATTCCCCTGAAACACGAGATGACGGAACTCTGTCTGATCTCCGTTCCCCAGGAGTTGGAGGACCGCGGCATCACCGTGATGTGCGGCCCGTTCTTCTCATGTATGCCATTTCCTGCCGGGCGCTGCCATTCTTTCAGCCATGTGCGCTACACCCCGCACTACGAATGGATGGACAGCGAGCCGGGCGCGTATGTGGACGCACATGAGCACTGCGATCGTGTGGTCAACCGATCGGCCTGGCGGGCCATGCAGCGCGATGCAGCGCGATACATGCCTCTGTTTGCCGAGACAATCTACCTGCAATCGTTGTGGGAGGTGAAGACCATCCTGCCGCGCAGCGAATCCGACGACTCCCGCCCCATCCTGTTCCGGCCGAATCACGGGATGAAAGGCTTGCATTGCATCATGGGAGGCAAAATCGACAACGTCTATGACGCTGTCGCCGAAATCGACCGGGTCAATCTCCTCAGTCAGTGCTGAATATGCCAAAGAACGAATCGTTTGTCTCCGTTGTACTCGTGACCGAAAACGATGCGGCGTCCGTCGCCGAGGGGTTGCGCCAACTCCAGCGCTTTCTCGACCCAAATTTCGTCGACTACGAAATCGTTGTGTTGGACCAGTGCTCGTCGGATGGTACGCAGGACGTAATCGCTTCCCTGCTGACGAGCATCGCATCCATTCGATTCATCGAGCTCGCGTTCCGGGTCAATGACGATGTCGCGCTGGCTGCCGCGCTTGAAAATGCGATCGGGGATTTTGTCGTGCTGTTCTCGGCAAAATGCGACCCCATCGCCTGCATCCTGGACGTTGTAAAGCAGTGCAGGAGCGGCTCGGACATTGTGGTGGGAGTGGCGGCGCAGCGCATTTCGCTTCCGTACCGCCTGTTCCGACCCCTCGTGCGGAGTTGCCTGCATAGCATCGGTTACGACGTGCCCCGGAATGCGACCCGGCTGCGCTGTCTCAGCCGGCGGGCGGTCAACGGAATTACCCGCGCGGGACGTTTTCATCACCAGCTATTCGTTCGCATCCAGAAGACGGGATATTCGTCCTCTGTGTATCACTACAAGACTGTAGCGAACCCCGGACGAAAGACGCTGAGGCAAGGGGTCTGGGAGGTCTCCCGGCTGTTGGTATTCAACTCAACGCGTCCCTTGCGCTGGATGGCCGGAGCCGGACTGCTGGGCAGCGGAGCGGGGTCCGCCGGCGCTATCTGCACCGTGCTTCTGGATCTGCTCGTCCGGAAGGAAATTCCCGGAAGTGTGCTGATCGTACTGTTTGTGTCGCCGCTGCTGATGGTTTTGTTTCTCATGTTGGCGTTCTTCAGTGAATATCTGGGACGGCTGCTCGATGAGCTGGGTGAACAGCACCTCTATTCGGTCGTGTACGAGAAAAACAGCTCGGTCATGGTCGATGAGAACCGGGTGAACGTGCTGACTGATTCGGAGTGCGAGGACATGCCGCTGGTGCAGACCGGACGCAACCGCTAAGGAAGCTGCGATGAACGATGCGCTGATCGGCCACACTGGTTTCATCGGCACCACACTCCTGCGCCAGCGCTCCTTTCAGCACCTGTACCGCTCGACGAATATCGACGAGATTCGCGGCAGGGAATTTGAGCTGGTAGTCTGCGCGGGAGCACCCGCGCAGAAATGGATCGCGAACCGCGAACCGGAGAGAGATCGCAGGAATATCGAGCATTTGATGCAGTCTCTCGGCAGTATCCGGTGCCGGCAATTCATTTTGATCAGCACCGTCGATGTCTTCCAGTGTCCGATTGGCGTAGACGAGAGCACTGCGGTGGACGAGGGGCAGCTCGAAGCGTATGGCTTGCACAGACGAATGCTGGAGAAATTCATCGAACAGCGGTTTGCGGCCCGCCTGATCGTACGCCTGCCTGCGCTCGTCGGGCCGGGACTGCGGAAGAATATCGTGTATGACCTGCGGCACGGCAACGCTCTGGAGTCGATCGACTCCCGTGCTCTTTTTCAGTTCTATCCGGTCGTCAATCTGTGGTACGACATTGAGATTGCGCTCGCGCACAACCTGACGCTTCTGCACCTCACGGCCGAACCGGTCAGCGTCGCCGAAGTCGCACTGGAAGGATTTGGCCGCCGTTTTCCCGCGCAATCCGCTCACGCCGCGCCGGCGCGCTACGACATGAGATCGCGCTATGTAGATCGTTTTCGTACGGCCCCGGGGTCCACGGTGGACCGGTCTTTGGCCCGCGAGGGCAACGGCCACTACCATTACAGCCGGCGCGAATCCATCATGGCCATTCGCGCCTACGCACAGCCGGAACCTTCCGACAGCTAAGTTGCTCAAAACATCCTCTTCGATGATCGCAATGCCGGAACAGATCGATTCTTTGGCTGTCTTTGTGAATTCCTCCGATGGATTCCAGGACTGCTGGCCGCCGTTCTTTGAACTGTACCGCCGTTATGCGGGTACGTTGCGCAACCTTCCGCTCTACCTCAATACGGAACGGGTGCGCTGCACGGTCGGCGAGCCAGGTGCGATTGCCACCGCGGTTTGGCCCCAAACTGAGGGGAAACGCCCAACCTGGAGCGAATGCCTGAGGCGCGGCCTGCACTGCGTCAGGGAAACGTACGTGCTCTATCTTCATGAGGACTACTTTCTCACCCGCCAGGTCGACGACGCTCGCATCGCGCCGGCGCTTGAGATTTTGCGGCGTGACGACTCTGTCGGGGTGATCTACCTGAATCAATACGGACCTCAGTTCCGTCGTAGCCGTCCGCACAGCAGCGGTGTGGTGGAAGTGTGCCGGCCGGCGCGTTACCTGGCTTCCACTCAAGCTGCCATATGGCGCAAGCAGTTCCTGGTTTCCCTGCTGCGCCCATGGGAAAACGGTTGGACATTTGAGAAGTGCGCGTCGTTGCGCATACGCCGTTCGAGCGCCAGAATCCTTTCTGTCAGCCCGGAAGTCATGGCTTGCCATCCGGTGATCGATTATGTGTACACCGGGGTAATGAAGGGCCGGTGGAACCCGGATTGTGTACCACTGTTTGACGAGCATGGCATTCCCGTCGATTTCGCACGCCGGGGGTTTTATTGCGAACGCGGACGCTGGAAATCCCGCCTGGAAGTTCTCGGCAAAATAATGGCGTCCCCGCAATCGGCCCTGCGCAGCGTCGTGAGTCTGGTCCGCCCCTGATGGACGGGCTGCCTTACCTGTTAGTGGCCGAGCGCTCTGTTGTTCCGATGGCAAACCTCGTCCTCGAGGCGCTGGAGACCCACGCCCGGCCCTCGTCGATCTTCATCGTCGTTCCGCGCGCCCAGATACAGGAATTTCTGCTTACGCGCTGCGCTCGCCATCAGGTGATTGCGGAAGAGGAGATACTGCCGGATTGGCCTCTGCGCCGGATCCAGGCGATGTTGCGAAGGTACCCAGAGCGCGCGGGCTGGTATCTCCAGCAATTTTTGAAGCTCGGATTTGGAGCTGCCGCCGCGGTCCCGCGCTATGTTGTTTGGGATGCCGATACTGTGATGCTCGCGCGGCCAACCCTGACACACCGCGGACGTGTCGTCATGAGTGCATCGCGCGAATTTCACCGGCCATACTTTCGCACCTTCGAACGCCTGTTCGGCCGCCGGCGGGTGCTGAGCAGGTCCGTCATCTCGCAATACATGCTGATAGAGACAGCCGTTGTCTCCGAGATGCAAGATGAGATCGAGCACCGCCATCGACAGGGGTGGATTGAGGCGATTCTTGAAGGGCTGCCCGGGTGCTCGCCCAGTGAGTTCAGCGAGTATGAAACGTACGGCAACTATCTCGAAAGCAGATATCCGGGATCCGTGCTGCTTCGGCAGATCAAGTGGTTCCGTTACGGGTCTTATCTGCTGCCTGCGGCAGAGAGCCGGACCACGCCGCATATGTGCCGGACATTTGACGGCTACGCCTACGTCGCATTCGAAAGACATCCGGACAGGGCCTGGAAGGCGCTCGCCGCTAAATTGATGCACTCCCTCAGGATTGGCAGCTAAATGATCTCCCTCTGGCTTCTTCTCGCTATCGTGACTCTTTATCTTGCCTGGAGGCGGCGGTTTCTACTGTCTCCCACAGCGGTGTTCTTTGGATACTTCGCCCTGGTCTATCCGATCAGCTATCTGATGTCCTACGTCTTCGAAATACGGTCTGTCTTCTTTCTGCGCCCCGAAGAGATCCCTTCGGAGGACGTCCATTACGCTCTGGTGATGGTTGTGATGGGACTCGTGTCTTTTTCAGTCGCCAGGTTTCTTCTTCCTGTTCCGCGGATCCAGTGGAAGGATGTCCGCTTCCTTCCCAGCCGGCTCGCCGGCGCCGTGCTTTTCTCTCTCGCAGTCGCAGCCGTGAGTGCCTACACACTGTTAAAGCAGCTCGGAGGCCTGGACCGCATTCTGTTGGAGCTTGGCGCGGTTCGCTCGGGAGAGCTCAGAGGGCTTGGCCCCCAAGTATATGCGGTTACGATGTTAGTGCCCACAGTCATGCAGTTCTGGCTGATGCTGTCCCTGAAGAGCGGAACACGAAATAGCCGTCCCCTTCTCATACTCTGCATAGTCTCAAGCCTGATGGGAGGCGCATTTGGCTTCCGCGGACCAGTTCTCGCACTGCTGATTCAGCTCGTCTGCATCTGCTATTTTCTTACGGCCAAGCCGACTAGAAAACAAATCCTCGCCGGGGTGGTTCTCCTCATCCCGGTGGTCATTTTTTCCGGTGTGTTCCGTGCATCCGCCCGTGCTCCAGTGTGGACGCTTCTCGAAGAGATGGACCCATCGCTCCCGTCGCTGCTTGCTGATGAGGCGATCACAAGGGTAAGGGGCGTCGAGACCCTGGTGGTCATGACGCATGCCGTGCGCAGCGGCGAGTACCACTTTTTCGCCGATAACCTTTCTGAGACGGCCCTTTCTGTTGTGCCTTCCTTTGTCATCGAAAAGGGAATTTCTCTTCCGGAGAAGATCACGACCTCCGTCTATGGTGAGTACTTTGTCAGAGCCGGAATCATCAAGGACGTATTCGGCGGTGTTGCCTACAGCATGATCTCCGAAGGATATTGGAACCTCGGCTGGCTGGGCGTTGTCGCCATCTCTGCGTTTGCTGGCTACATCTTGCGACTGATTGAGCGGGGAGCCGGGGCCGGACGCTGCGCGATACCGCAGCTTATTGTCATCAAGGCCATCGCCGGGTTTATGCCGCTCTTCATCGAGGCGCCACAACTCGGCATCAATGCAATTTGCATGAACCTGGTCATAAACTTCGCAGTGTTAGCGTTTCTGAGTTGGAGGATCAGCAGCAATCCGCTCGCGCGGATACGCTCCTGCGGTCCCGAGTTATTCCACTGGTCGAGGTAGCCCTTGCTATTCTGCGTCCTGAATGATCCGCGTTTCCCATGCCCGCGCACGCACCTCTCACACGTGCGTAAGCTGGGCGAAGGCTTCGTTCAGCGCGGGTATCATTACCGGGAATTACGGCGCGCCGCGGAGATCGCCAACCTCTCTGCTTGCGATCTGCTCTATGTGTCGAACCATTTCAGCGTCGATTTCCTGCATCGCCGCTTCGCCTGCATCTTGGCCAAACGGCTGTTCTCTGAGCTGCGGAAGACGTCGGCGCGGCTGATTCTCTGGAACTTCCATACCCTCGCCGATTGGGATTGCCTGCGCCGCGTCGAAGATAGAACCATGCATTTGGGAGAAGACCTCTGGCCGGAAAGCGTTGCGGCTGAGGCGCGACTCCGGGGCTTCCGCGAAGAGTTCGGGGTCCTGGCCTTGCAATACGCCAGCCCGCTGCATCCGCAGCATGCCACCTTTCAAGACCTGCCGCGCTGCTGGGACTTTAATTTCGTGGGAAATGGTTACAAACGGGAGCTGACTCGACATTGTGCAGACAGATACCGCAGCCTGATCCGCAACACGCCGCCGGCAATCAGTGAGCCGCTGCGCGTCAACTCCTTCCGTCTCGCCGAAGTAAACCTGGTCTTCCATTCCGACGCAAATATAAGAAAGGGTGTCGTAGTGGAGCGCTTTGCCGAGGCGCTTTCGCTGGGCGGAATCCTATTCCACGACCACCCTCGAATCGCGCCCGAATATGCCGGAGTTGAGTCCGTGATTCAGGTCAACACCGTGGATGATATCGATCGGGAATTTCAGCGTGTTATGGCGCTTTCCGCGCAGGACCGGCGACATCTGCGCGAAAAATCGTTTCATGCCTGGCTGAGGAGCGGATTGTCGTACTTTGATCAAGCCGGGAGGATCCTGGCTGCGTTCGATGGGCTTGGAAATTCAAGCGAAGCACGCTGTGCAGAAGTACATTTGCGCTGAGTCGTTGTGCTTCTCCCCGGGTTGCCGGCTTCCCCGCAGTCGGCGTGCTCCGCTGAAAGAGCTGCGCGTTTAGGGATCGCTTACAAATGCGTTTCGGAATCTCCAACCTGGTCTTGCCGGTGCTTACCGAAGTCACGCGGAACCGTCTTTGCCTCAGTGCGCCGATATGCGATTTCGCACCAACCGCCTTCTATGAGTCATGGACGAACGTTCCAGCGGTCTTACCCAGCAAGCCCTATGGGCCTTCCGGCCCCACGATTGTCGCCTTGCAATCACTTTTCTTTCGGCTGCCGGATGTCTCGTTGGTCCGCGAGGAATCGAGCTTTACCCGGCTCCTGGAACACTTCGAGCGGCTTACATCGATCGCAGCCGCTTCCGGCATACGCATTCTGATCTTCGGTTCACCAGCCACGCGAACAGGCAAGTCGGCGGCCTTGACGGCGCGAGCTTTGCTGGATCGCGTGTTCACGTTGGCCGATTGCGCGGCAGCACGAGAACTCACGCTGTGCTTTGAGGTCAACTCGAAGAGATTCGGATGTGAGTACCTTGTTTCGACTGTCGAACTGCTGGACCTGCTCCACACCGCCCAACATTCCGGTCTCGGCCTGCACTTGGATGTCGGGCAAATGCTGGAGGAGGGGGTCGATGTGGTGCGGCTTTTACCAACCACCAGCCGTGAACTGCTGCACCTGCATTTGTCGGCCCCGGATTTCACGTGCCGGCCGGATCTGCTGCCGGAATACCGGAAGATCGTTCGAGCGCTGAAGGACAACGGCAGCGAGGCGGATGTGGTCCTGGAAGTGCAGAAACTCGGTAATGCAACCGAATACGATCTGGTTCACATGTGCGAAGCACTAGCGGAAGAGACTGGCCGGTAGCCTCCAGCCCGATTCGCATTCGAACTCCTCATTGGGTCTGCGCTTCGGTCCGGCGCCAGTACTTTCTTCTCCAGCCGTTTCACAGGAAGGCAGAGGCACAGCCTGCTAAGCACGGTCATTTCTCTTTCCGCGGGCCGTGCCCAAACCGATCTCTCAGTTTCTTCAACGTAAACCAGAGCGAATCACCGAGTGGGGGTAAAGCAGATCCATGGGCAAGAACGATTCTGTTTTCAGGCACACTCCATTGTTTGTATTTGCCGATGTCGTAATCGTCAATTCGTCGGTTGCGCTATCGTTTCTGCTGCGGTATGGCCCCGACGTCTGGCGTGCCTCTGCCGGCGCCGCAACATGGGAGCGATTCGCGGCCCCAGTCACAATCGCAATGCTGGTGGCTTTTCACCTCTGCGATCTTTATTCCGATTGGGTGCGGCGTAGCCGCACGCAGCTGCTGCACTCGATCAGCCTGGGCATACTGCTGACCTGGGTCATGATGGCCGGAGTGGGCTACTGCGTCAGAACAATCGCACTTCCACGTTCCGTGTTCTTTGGCGCTATAGTGTGGCACTTCATCCTGGTCTCGATTCTTCGTGTGCTGGCACAGCAGAGCACAAAGCGGAGGCTTGGCAAAAAGAAGGTGCTGATCGTGGGCCAGGACATAGAGAGCGCCGGCGCTCTTGCCCAAAGGTTCGCCGAGCACGCCAGCGACTGGTACGAGGTCCTGGCCTTCATCAGCAGCAGTTCCAGCCATGAGATCGAGGCGGCACTGTCGGAAATCGATGTCGTGTTGCTCACCTCGAAAATTCAGGCCAAGTCTGAGATCCTGCGCCTAGCGATCCGGCACGGCAAAGAGGTGCTTGTAACACCGGAACTGTTCGAGCTTTGCATGGTCGGATCGGCAATTCAGCAGGTGGACGATGTCCTGCTTCTCTCGGTCTGCCCTCCGCATTTGAACAAGACACAGCGCCTGGTGAAACGACTGTTCGATGTGCTAGGCGCAACGGTTGCGGCGGTGCTCTCCGCACCCGTCCTTTTGGCCATGAGCGTAGGGGTCCGGCTCAGTTCGAAAGGTCCCATTCTGTTCAGCCAGGAGCGCCTTGGTCAAGACCGCAAGCCTTACAGGATCCACAAATTGCGGACCATGGTGGATGACGCGGAGAAACTCAGCGGGCCAGTGCTTGCGTCGCAGGATGACCCTCGCCTCACATCGTTTGGCCGATTCTTGCGCGCGACCCGCATCGACGAACTTCCCCAGCTGTGGAATGTGCTGAAGGGCGAGATGAGTTTAGTCGGGCCGCGCCCGGAGCGGGAATTCTTTGTGGGGCGATTTGAAGAGGAACTTCCGGGGTATGGCCTTCGCTTCGCCACGAAGCCGGGAATCACCGGCTTGGCACAAGTTATGGGCCGCTATAGCACGACGGTTGAGCGCAAGCTGAGATTCGATTTGCTGTACATCTACAACTACTCGTTCGTACTCGATCTGAAGATCATTCTGCGTACCATCTGGGTCGTGCTGCAGAGGGAGTCTGCAGCCGGCCTGAAGGAGCACGAGGGACGCCAGTTGATGGACCGGCTGCGCTGTTATCGCCCGGCTGCCGCCGAATCGTCACCCGCAATCGTCTCCGGGAGCTACAGCCTGCATGAACCAAGCCTCAATTGGCAACCACCTGCTCAACCGGCGCTGGATGCAAGTCCTGAGTGCTAAATTCCAGCCCCACCGCACACCGCGCGAGAATGTTCCGTGAGCTGCGCGCGGGGAAGAGTTACGAGATGAAATGCTGAAACGGGTCTCGGTCGTTACAATATTCACCGCCATCAATCTGGTTGCGACATTTGCGAACCAGGCGGTGCTCGCCTGTGTCTTCGGCGCCGGCGCCGGTATGGACGCTTTTTTGGCTTCAGGAGCAATTCCGTTTGCGATCCTGACCCTCGCCATCGGCGATTTAGGCTACGTGCTGGTTCCCCTGCTGTTGCAGTACGAAAGGAGCGGAGAAGTACAGCGGGTGATTGATCTCTCATTTACTGCGATCAGCTTGATCGCCGCAGGCCTGACGATGGTCGGCATCCTGGCAAATCGCTGGATCCTGCGCGCAAGCACCGCCGGAAAGCTGCCAACCTATACGTTCGAACTTGCCGTGTCGATCTCTCCGACGATCTGGGTGGTCGTCGGCCTCACTGTCCTCGGCAGCTTTCTCACCGGCGTTCATCACTACCGCCGCAGCTTTGCGCTTCCGGCAATGACGCTGGTGATGCCTTATCTGGCAATGATGGCTGGGGCGGTCGCGGCCGGGGCCCGCATTGGAATTTTAGCCGTTGCGCTAGGTTGGGCGGCAGGGCTACTGATCAGGAACCTCGTCCTGTATGCTGGTTTGCCCTGGCCCAAGGCCCGGTTGTGCTGGAGCCTGCGCGAGCCCGCGATTGCCAAACTGCTCAAGTCGCTTTTCCCGCTTGGAATATCGCTGCTGCCATTTGCGGTGCTCCCGTCCATCGACGTCTTTTGGGCCTCACGCCTGCCAGTCGGCAGCATCTCCTATCTCGGCTATTCCAGTCGCATCGGAATCGCATTGACCGCAATCGCGGTGCAGGGGATTTGTGTCGTGTTGTTTCCGCACCTGTCCGACGATATGGGCAATGGACGCGTCGACTTTTTTAGAGTCAAACTCCTGGGAGCAATGAAGGCAATCGTATTGATTATTGTGCCCATGGTGGTGCTGATGATCGTCCTCCGCGTTCCTCTGCTTGAGCTCGCGTTGCAGCGCGGCAGTTTTACCCACACCTCTACGGTCTGTGTGGCTCGAGTCCTTCCTTTCTATTTGATCGGCACGATCTGGATGGCGATGATGAATATCGTCATCCGGGGCTTTTATGCCTCGGGAAACTACGCGACTCCCGCGAAGCTTGGGCTCGCATCGGTCCTGCTGTACACGGTATTGAGTGGATTGCTGATACACCGGTTTTCTTATGTGGGAATCGGCATGGCCTATGCTGTCTATTGGTTTGTGAACTGCATGCTGCAGCTCCATTGTTTGGAAAAGACGGTCGGCAAACTACTCACGGCGGAGATGTTGTTGTTTATCGCGAAGGTGGTGCTTAGCTCGGCTCTGGTGGGGCTTGCTATCTTTGGAATTGTTGGGCCACTCAGCGCGATGTTTGGCCGTATCATGAGCATAGTGTCTGTCGGTATGGCAGGTCTTAGTCTGTTCCTCCTTGTGACACGTTACATCTTTCGCATTCCGCAGTTCAGAACGTTCTTCGCTGCGGTGAGGGACTGATAACTCAGTACGTGCATGACGATCCATCGTGCAGTTGGGTTTAAGACCTAAGTGGCAGGCGCCTGGGGAATCCAGGAAGGCATTCACGCTTGAGCTAGTATCAGGAACCAGAAAGGGCGGCCCCTCGGCCGCCCTTTCTTTATGGTGGTGGTCATTGCAGCCTGCCGAATAACAGTTTGCCCTAGAGCTCTGGTGTAAGGACTGACTCGCAGGCACTCCTCCTGCAGCCATCCGTTGAAGCTCTCCACGCGCGGGGCGATTTGAACTTCTGGCCCCTGGTTCCGAACTTGGTCTCGCAAGTTGTTGAAAATAAATACCTATGTTTGACTCAGAGATTATTGTTGGACCGTTTACGGCACGGTTATTGATTGGTATTGAAAATTGGGGAAACCTGGTGCTCTAACCATCTACGAAATCATCTCGGTGGCGGAGACGACGCTAACTCTGTACGAAGTGGAGTTGAAGTGGTTGCACAGCGGAACCGTGCGGCCACAAGTGGAGCATTTTCGACCGGATCGCCGAGACAAAAATGCAAGCAAGGCGTTCGGTTTAAGGAGGTTCCGAGGAGGTTCCGAGGTTCGGCTAAGGTTCTCGCTGCATCATAGTCACTACAAACAGTGGAGGAGACGTGATCACGAAGAACGCTCACCTACTCACGCTTGCGACTTTACTGTTCATCGCCTTCACTATGCTGCCGGCGTTGGCGCAGAGTGCGTCGACGGGAGGGCAAGCAGACGCAGTTCTTACCACTGACCCTGCCGCAGAGTCGCCGCCCGCAACCGCGGGCGAAGGACCGGTCACCTTGCAGGAGGCGCTTGAGCGGGCGCGCGCCAACAGTGCCCAGTTCCGGGCTGCTGCCACCGCTGCGCTGCTTGCGCGCGAAGATCGAGTGCAAGCACGCGCGGGACTGTTGCCCTCCGTCAGCTACTCGACTTCGTACATTTATACGGAAGGAAACGGCACGCCATCCGGCCGATTCATCGCGAATAACGCCGTCCACGAGTATGTGGCCCAGGGCAATGCGCACCAGGCGATTGGCCTGGGGCTCGTCGCCGAGTATCGCCGCACCGGCGCCGCGCTGGCTTTGGCAAAGGCGAGGGCGGAGATCGCCGCGCGCGGCTTGGTCGTGACCGTAACGAGGAGCTACTACGGCCTGATCGTTGCGGAACGAAAGGTCGCCAACGCGCAGGCGGCGGCCGACGAGGCGCGCCGCTTCGTTGATCTCAGTCAGCAGCTTGAGAGCGGTGGTGAGGTGGCGCACTCAGACGTCATCAAGGCGCAGCTGCAGTCCAACCAGCGCCAGCAGACCTTGCAGGAGGCGCAACTGAACGCGGCAAAAGCCAAGCTCGAGCTGAGCGTCCTGCTCTTCCCGCATTTCACCCTCAATTTCACGATCGTCGACGATCTCCGCTTCGCCGCGCCGCTACCGGCTCTGCCTGAAACCGAGCAACTGGCCTCGCACAACAACGCGGATGTGCGGGCGGCGATGGCTGGGCTGCGGGTGGCGAACGAAGAAGTGACGGTTGCGCGCAGTGGACATCTGCCCACGCTGACCTTCGATTACTGGTACGGTATCGACGCTACTCATTTCGCTGTGAGCACGGACGGTGTTCGCAACCTGGGTTACTCCGCCGCCGCCATGCTCAACCTGCCCATCTTCAACTGGGGCGCGATCCAGAGCAAGGTGAAGCAGGCGGAGCTTCGCCGCGGGCTCGCCCACGTGCAGTTGAGCGAGGCGCAAAGGACAGCGCTGGCGAACCTGCGCGCCTTCTGGAGCGAGGCCAACACAGCGCGGTCTCAGCTTGAGCTGTTGCGCAACTCAGCCGACCTCGCCGCGGAGAGCCTGCGCCTCACCAGTCTGCGCTACAAAGCCGGGGAGGCAACTGCGCTCGAAGTGGTCGATGCCGAGAACTCGCTGACTGCAGCCCGCGATGCTTACGACGACGCCGAGGCGCGGTACCGCGTCGCTCTGGCAACTTTGCAAACGCTGACGGGGCCGTTCTGATGTATGGCACCGACACGAGCACCCATGTAGCCATACGGCGTGTTCTCGCGATTGTTGCAGCACTCCTGATCGGCGCGCTTGCAGCGTGCGAGAAAAAGGAATCCGAACCGCAGCCGGTCGTCTCTGTGCAGGCGGCCACCGTTGAACGCACTGCAATTGAAAATGTCGTCAAGGCAGAAGGAGTTCTGTACCCGCTTGAGCAGGCGGCAATCACGCCCAAG
>WNGE01000456.1_pt1 | contig 53213 bp, 44 predicted proteins | sample 5400651 | NCBI WGS metagenome assembly WNGE01 (sample SAMN13153370, study PRJNA577476) | soil metagenome | isolation source: 60 cm soil or saprolite under grassland replicate 2 | place: USA:California | collected 2016-06-15 | reverse complement strand
CAAAATGGAAAAACTGGGTAGACGTCTTTACGGTATACCAGCGTCCGCTCGGTTACGAGATTCGCGACCTCGCGATCACCGTGGGCGATGACGTGGCATTCGGGCACAGCCTCAATCGGATCAGCGGCACGTTGAAGAATGGGAACAGCAGCGATTACTGGGTTCGGTGGACGGCCTGCTTTCGGAAGATCGACGACAATTGGCTCATCGCGCACGACCAGGTCTCGGTGCCTCTCGATGTGGAGAGCAGCAGAGCGTTGCTGAATCTCAAGCCCTGACAGTTTGGCGGTCGATGTGAAGTTCCTGATCCGGGACAAGCTGGCCGAGGCCGGGTTGCTTGAGACGACCTACCAACGTCCTGTCGGCCGCAGCGGGCCGGGCGCGACAGGGAAGGTGCGCGCCACCCTGGGCGAGGTGGCACGTGACCTCGGCCGGGAAGTGGGCACAGCGTTTGGCGACGACGTGATGGCGGCGCTGCGCGGGTGCGGCTACCGGCCACGCACGAGTGCGGAGGGTATCGTCGAGCTGGAAAACTGCCCCTTCCACCGGCTCGCCCGGGAACACCAGGAACTGGTATGCGGCCTGAACCTCTGCCTCGTCGAGGGTGTGATCGCCGGGAGCGGGCACCCGCGAGCGCACGCCGTGCTGAGCCCGCGCCCTGGCCGCTGCTGTGTCGTGGTGCACGGTCGCTGAACTCCCGGCCGGACAGCCGTAATACCGCGGGCCGCTGAACTAGGGTTTCAGTGTCATTAGAACTAGGGTTTCAGTGTCATTAGGGCGAGTTACAGTGAGCGCGACCCCGGGTAATCGCTCATCGCGGCTAGGTTATGGTGCATGTCGGCGATGACGAGGCAACAGGAGAAGGCGGCGGCGTTCGCCGCGTTGCATGCCGGTGAGCCGTTTGTGATCCCGAACCCGTGGGATGCGGGCTCGGCCCGTGTGCTCGCGGCACTCGGGTTCAAGGCGCTCGCCAGCACGAGTTCCGGCTTTGCGTTCACGCTTGGCCGGCGTGACGGCCGTACCACGCTCGAGGAGGTGGGCGAGCACACGGCGGCGCTGGACCGGTCGACGGAGCTGCCGGTTTCTGTCGATCTTGAGAACGGCTATGGCCCCGAGCCGGCCAGCGCCGCCCGTGCCGTCGAACGTGCCGCGGCGGCCGGCGCGGTCGGCGGCTCCATTGAGGACTACGACCCAGGCGGCCATATTTACGATCTACCCCATGCCACTGAGCGGATCGCCGCTGCGGCGCAGACCGCGCACGGTCTCGGCTTCGGGTTCATGCTGACGGCTCGGGCGGAGAACCACATTCGCGGCAATCCCGACCTCGACGACACGATCGCCCGGCTCCAGGCGTTCGAGCTAGCCGGCGCCGATGTGCTGTACGCACCCGGGCTGCGCAGCGCCCAAGAGGTCCGGACGGTGTGCGAGGCCGTGTCGAAGCCGGTCAACGTGCTCGCGCTGCCAGGGCTCTCGCTCGCAGACATCGCGGGGGCCGGCGCGCAGCGCGTGAGCGTCGGCGGTGCCCTGACGTGGGTCGCCGCCAAGGCGATGGCGGAGGCGGCGACCGCGATCCGCGACAGCGGCGACTTCACCGCGCTCGCCGCGCGGCTGCCGCTTGACGACTGGTTCGCGCGCTGACAGCTCGGTGACAGGCTGCGGCAGCCGTTCGGGATGAAAAGCCAAGCCATTTACCGTCCTGAACGGCTGCGCGCAGTGACGCTGCCTTTCTCCGCGCCAGCCTCCTGCGCGAGCATTGACACCTAGCCATGCTATGCTTAGCATGTTAGGTATGGATCTGCGAGGTCACCTGGACCTGCTGCTGCTGAGCACCTTGCGCCAGGTCGGGCCGGCGCACGGGTACGCACTCATTTCCAGCCTGCGCGAGGGCTCACTTGGCGTCTTCGACCTGCCTGAGGGCACGGTCTATCCAGCGCTGCACCGGCTCGAACGAGACGGCCTGGTCGTCAGCGAATGGGATACCAGCGCCCCCCGGCGCAGGCGGGTGTACCGGCTGACCCCCAAGGGCGCCGCGACGCTTTCGGCCAAGCGGCGCGAGTGGCGGGTCTTCGCACGGGGCGTACAGGCGATCGTGGGACGAGGCGTGGCGGAGGGTCTGGGATGAGCGAGGTTGACCGGTACCTGGACGAACTGTTCGACCGGCTGGCCGGGACCGGTGGCGCCGGCCGCCGAGCGCTGGCCGAAGCCGAGGACCATCTGCGCGCCGCGGTCGCGGACGGGATCGCCCGCAAGCTGCCTGAGCAGCAGGCCGAGCGTGAGGCGGTAGCCCGCTTCGGCCCGCCGGCCCGTATCGCGCGCCAACTGCGCCGCGCCCACGGCGGCGCCCGGCTCAACTCGATGTTGTCCGGCACGTGGTTACTGACAGGTCTCGGGCTAGCGGGAGCGGGTGCGTCATACCTGGCAGCAGCCGCGAGCATCGCGGTAGAGCTGTGGATGCACCCGCAGCGCCTGCCAACGTGCGCCGAGAACGTCAACCGGGAATGCACTGACACCGTCCCGGTCATGCAGCACGCCATCGTGGCCGGCCTGGTGGTGCTGGCCATCGGTGCCGCCGTGCTGCTGGGCAGGCGCCTGGCGGTGCGGTTCACCCGATTGGCGCCGGCCGCCCGGCGCTTTCCCCGGCTGGCCGCGGTGCTGTTCGGACTGGCCGGACTCGCGCTGTTCGCCGCACCCTTCACCACCCGCGGCGGGTACGGATTCGCACCATGGGCCGCCCGCGGGTTTTTCGCCGTTCCGCAGGGACCAGGACCGAGGGCTACTGTGATCGCCAGCGTTGTGGCGCTGGCAGTCGCCGTCGCCATGAGCGCATGGGAGCTAACCCGGGCCCGTCGGCCCGGATACGTCGGGTGAACGCCGACCGCCCCGCCGCGGATGTCAGGATCGTGGCGTGGACGTCCTGACGAGCAGAATCTTGTTGCACCCCACCAACCTTGAGCGAAGCCACCGTTTCTACCGTGACGTGCTCGGCTTGGCGATCTACCGGGAATTCGGTCCCCCGGCCAGCCCTGGACTGGTGTTCTTCCTCGGCCCGGGGTTTCTCGAGGTGTCCGGGCGGTCGGCCGATCCGTCCGGAACATCGTTGTTGATCTGGATCCAGGTCCGCGATGTCCACGTGGAGCACGAGCGGCTGGCCGCGGCCGGCGTCCGGGTGCTCCAAGCGCCCACGACCCAGCCCTGGGGGCTGATCGAGATGCGGGTCGAGGATCCTGACGGCGTCCGCATCGTGCTCACCGAGGTCCCCGCCGATCATCCCCTCCGGCGAGACCCGCGATCGTCCTCCCGGCCCGTGTGAAGCGCTGGCGACTTCGCCGAACGCCGCCGTGCGGGCGGATGTTCGCGGTGTGGCACCCGGCGCCGCCGCTGCCGCGGACGCGGGGGCCGTTGACGTGTGCGCGGAACAGCGCCAAAATGTGGACAATTGATCAATTACACGCAGCAGCGCCGGTTGAGATCGCTCGCTGCCGATTGAGACCCTCCGCGAAGCGGTGCAGCGACGATCCCGTTGTCCGACCTTGACCGGCCTGTTCCCCGGCTGGTATGGCGCAACAAGGAAAATACACACCTGGGAGTGGACGGACCGCGCAGCCGAACGACAGACACCTGTCCCAGGAGGAGGAGATCCCCGTGAGGTTGATGAGATTAGGCGGTGCGGCTGTGGCCGGCGCCGCGATGGTGATTGTCGCGGCGTGCGGTAGCAGCGCGGGCGGCGCCAAGCCTTCCGGAACGATCAGTGTGGTGATGGCCCAGTACAGCAGCCATACGCAACCGTACTGGACGGACCTGGTGAGCCGTTTTCAGAAGCAGCACCCGAAGATTCACGTGAAGCTACGCGTAATCGACTGGAACACCCTGCTCCAGCAGGTTCCGACGATGATCCAGACCCACAGCTACCCGGACGTACTCAACTTCAACGCCTACAGCACGTTCGCCAGCTCGGGCCTGCTCCGTCCGGCGAAGGAGGTATTTTCGAAGGCCGTGGCAGCGGACTTCGTCCCGTCATTCGTGCAGAGTGACTCGATCAACGGCACGCAGTACGGGATCCCATGGATCGCCAGTGTGCGGGCGCTGGGCTACAACAAACAGGCATTCGCCAAGGCCGGCCTCGGCTCGCCGCCATCCACCTGGTCCGAGTTCGTGGCCGACGCGCAGAAGTTGAAGAAGGCCGGGTACACCGGCTACTGCCTGCCGCTCGGTGCGGAGGAGTCGCAGGCGGAGTGGTCGCTGTGGATGTGGGCCAATGGCGGCGGCTGGACGACGTCAAGCGGGAAATGGTCGATCAACAGCCCGCAGAACCTGCGAGCACTGCAGGGCCTGCGCACGCTCGCCAACACCGACAAGGTCACCGAACCCAACCCGGGCAAGACCAACCGCACCGACGGCTGCTGGGCCGCGTTCGCTCAGGGCCGCGTCGCGATGACCGAGATCATGCCGCTCGGAACCTTCCAGACGACCTCGATGAAGGGCTCGAGCGTCCAGTGGGCGTCCGCGCCCTGGCCGCGGGCCAGCACGAGCATCCCGCAGTTCACCCTCGGCGTGCAGGACGTGCTGATGGCATTCAACCGGCGGGGCAACACCGCGATGGTGAAGGAGTTCCTCGACTTCGTCTACCAGAAGAGCAACTACCTCAAGTTCGTGCAGACCGAGGGCTTCCTGCCGACGACACATTCGGCGAGCCAGGCGATGACCTCCGACCCAGTGGCCGGTGCCGGGATCGCCCTGCTGCCGAAGGCGAAGTTCTACCCGTCCACCAACGCCGCCTGGAACAAGGTGCAAAGCGCGGTGCAGAGCCAGCTCGGCACCGCGATGAATCCGAGCACCAACCCCACGCAGGTACTCAACTCGCTGCAGCAGATAGCGCAATCGTCAGGATGACGTCACCCATAGTGGCGGGCGCCGACCAGTCGGCGCCCGCCACGGCGCGGGCACTCCGGCCAGGGCAGCGGGGTGGCAGCGGCCTCAGGCGCTTCCTGCGCGCGCTCAGCCCGCTATGGTGGCTCGGGCCCACCCTGCTGCTCATGGCCCTGATCATCATCTATCCGGCGATCGAGATGATCCGCACCTCGTTTCTGAAGGTGAACTCGATCGGGCTGAGCCAGGGAACCAACGGCCTGGCGAACTTCCGGCAGCTGTTCGCCGAGCCCGCCCTCGGTCACGTCATCGCCAACACCGTGCTCTGGGTCCTGCTCGTCGTCGCCGTGACGATCCTCATCTCGCTGGCGCTAGCCCAGTACCTCAACAAGCGTTTCGCCGGCCGCCGTTTCGTTCGCTTGGCGCTCATCGTGCCGTGGGCGGCCTCGCTGGTGATGACGTCGACTGTCTGGCGCTACATATACGAGGGCAGCTACGGGATGCTCAACCGGGTGCTGGCCGACCTCGGCATCATCCACAGCCCGGTTGAGTGGTTCAAGGACGACGCAACCGCGTTCTGGTGCCTCATCGTGGTTGGCATCATCGTCTCGCTGCCGTTCAGCACCTACGTCCTGCTCGCCGGGCTGCAGGCCGTCCCGGGCGACCTCTACGACGCGGCCAGGGTGGACGGCGGTGGCCCTTTCGAGGTCTACCGCAGGGTCACGCTTCCGCTCCTCAAGCCGGCTCTGCTTGTCTCTGTCGTGCTGAACACGATCTATGTGTTCAACTCCTTCCCCATCATTTGGGTGATCACCGGCAAGATCCCGGGCAACAGCACGGACACGACGATCACCTTCATGTACAAGGTCGCGTTTACCTACCGCCTTAACGTCGGCGAAGCGGCCGCGCTGTCGGTTCTCAACGTGCTCTTTTTGATCCTCGTCGTCAGCTTCTACCTGCGCAGGGTGCGCTGGACCGAGACCGGGGAGCATGCGGTGGTGACGGGCGGGAAAGGGGCCGACGGGTCGGTGACAGGCCGTGTGGCCCGCGGCTGGCGCGCCGCGCTCCGCGAACGGCTCTCCGCCATCGCCGGCCGGGCCGCGAGCGCCGCCCGCGGTGCGACGGCCCCGGCGAGCCGGACGCTCGCGGTGGTCGGCCGGGCGCTCGCCGTGGTCGGCCGGGCACTGGCGGTGGTCGGCCGGGCGCTCGCGCGTGCCTGGTCCCCGGTCCGGTCCGCTGGCCTGCCAGCCGTAGGCCTGGTCGTAGCGGCCTTCTTCCTCGCGCCCTACGCGGTGATGTTCCTATCCGCGCTGAAGTCGAACAACGACCTGTTCCACAGCCCCGCGCTGTATGTGCCCACCCATTGGGAGTGGGGCAATTTCGCGAGCGTGTGGAGCAAGATCCCACTCGCCGCCTACCTGATCAACAGCCTCGTCATCGCAGGGGTCGCGACGGTCATTGTCTTGACTGTTTCGTTGCCGGCGGCCTACTTCACTGCCCGGCACAGCTTTCGCGGCCGTCGCGCTTTCCTGTACGCCGTGCTGGTCACCCAGATGTTCGCCCCGGTCGCACTGGTCATCGGGATCTACCGCGAGTTCGGCCTGGTGGACAACTTCCTGCAAAACAACGGGGCGCCATTCGGCGCGGTGAACACGTTCTGGTCGATCATCGCCGTGAACGCCGCGTTCAACCTGGCCTTCTCGATCTGGATACTGAACGGCTACCTCGCGAGCATCCCCAAGGAGATCGAGGATGCCGCCATGGTCGACGGTGCGGGGCGCATCCGCACGATGACGAGGGTCGTGCTGCCGCTGGCCAAGCCCGGGATCGTGACTGCGGTGATCTTTACCTTCATCCAGGTGTGGAACGAGTTCGTCGTGGCAGAGACGATCTTCAACGACCCAACCCGCAACCGTGAGACCCTCACCGTCGGGATCAACGCGTTCGTCGGCCTCTACCAGACTCAGTACCAATACCTGTTCGTGGCCTCGATCATCGGAATCGTGCCGGTCGTGATCCTGTTCGCCGTGATCGAGCGCTTCCTGGTCGGCGGTCTCACGGCGGGGAGCATCAGGTAACCCCGAATCGATCGGCGTCGGGACGCGGGCACCCGTAGTGGTGACACGTTGGGCCCCGCATCCATCAGGCGGCTGACCTGCGATGGTTGACAGCCGCACCAATCTGGCGTGAGGATGCGCGAGACCTCTCAAATACGCGCAGATTTTCGCACGACGGATCATTGCGCGCGGCCATCTGCAGCGAACGAGAAACGTGCGGAGGGTCGCCTATGCAGCGGGCCCCGGGGAGGACAAGCCTGGCTTCCAGGCTGGTCTTATCCGGCTTATCGGTCTTATCCCCCGCTCCTGGCTACCCGGCCGAACGCAGGCTTGCCGCGCGAGCCCGGCGAGATGACCCTCTTCCCGGCGGCGGTTGCCGTGGCCCACCATCGCCCACCTGCCTTCGATCAACACGTGGCGCTTTCCTGGAGGTTCGGCTGATGAAAAGAATTATGGTCGCACGGGCACCAACAAAATGGACCGGCGGCAGGCGCGGCAGGCACCGCTTGTGGCTGGCTGGCATCGCTGGCGCGGCCGGCCTCGCCATGAGCCTGCCGTTTTCCGCCGTCGCGCAGGGCGCGGCGCCCGCATCGGCTGCCGCCCCGCGCGCACCGGCGGCGACCGCGCCCGTTTCTGCGGTGCCGCAGATCGTGCCGAAGCCGGTTTCCATGACGGTGGGGCAGGGGGAGTTCACGCTGACCAGCCAAACGCGCATCGTGGTGCCTTCCGGATCAGAGGCGGCGCTGCCGGTGGCGCAAGATCTCGCCGGTTACCTGCGTCCGGCGACCGGCTATCCGTTGCCGGTCGTGACCGGAGACCCCCAGAGTGGGGATGTCGAGCTCGTCCTTGGCGATCCGGGAACTCTCCAAGCCGACCCGGACGGCGAGGGCTACCAGCTCGACGCGACCGCTGACGGCGTCACGGTGACCGGGAAAACGCCACACGGCCTGTACAACGGCGCGCAGACCATCCGCGAGCTGCTGTCGCCGTGGATCGCGAGCCCGTCGGTTCAACCGGGTCCATGGACGATGCCCGTGGTCAGCATCACCGACTACCCGCGCTACACCTACCGCGGCGTCATGCTCGACATCGCGCGCCACTTTGAGCCGCCTTCCGCGGTCGAGCAGCTCATCGACCAGGCCGCGGCGTACAAGATCAACGTCCTGCACCTGCACCTCAGCGATGACCAGGGATTCCGCATCGTGGTCAACGGCTTCCCGAACCTGACCACGATCGGCGGGCAAGGTTCGGTCGGCACCGGGGGTCGCGTCATGGACCCGGGCGGCTACTGGACCCAGGACGAGTACAAGGCCGTCGTCGCCGACGCCGCCGCGCACTTCATGACGGTCGTGCCCGAGGTCGACTCGCCCGGCCACAACAACGCGATCATCATGTCTGAATACAACGACACGACAAATCCCCTGCTGGACGGGCATCCGCAGGACATCAACTGCGGGGTGAACAACCCGCCAGTGTGGAATTACACCGAGGATGTCGGCTACAGCGCGATGTGCCCGGCCAGCACCAACACCTGGGCCATCATGACCGCGATCATCGACCAGCTCGCGGCCATGTCACCCGGGCCCTACTACGACCTTGGTGGCGACGAGGTCCCAACGACCCTGCTGAGCCAGCCGCAATACGCCGACTTCATCAACCACGAGGCCGACATTATCCACAGCCAGGGCAAGACGGTCATGGGCTGGGCGGACATCGCGGGTCCTGGCACCAACCTCACGAGCCCATCAGTCGCCGAATACTGGAACCCCGCCTCCGGATCCTCCACCGGGACCATCACCGCCACCGAAGCAGTGCAGAAGGGCATGAAGATCGTGATGGCACCCGCCAGCCATACGTACCTGGACCAGAAATACAAGCGCAACGTGCCGCCGACGCTGGGGCTGACCTGGGCATGCACAAAAGGCTGCGATGTCGACCAGTTCTACGACTGGGACCCGGGAAGCTATGTCACCGGGGTCACGGACGCGAACGTGACTGGCGTGGAAGGTGCGATGTGGGCCGAAACCGTGGTCAATCTGAGCAACATCGACTACATGGTCTTTCCGCGTCTGCTGGCGCTAGCGGAGGTCGGATGGTCACCGAAGGCCAGCCGGGTCTCGGTCCGCAGCCCCGCCTACCGCGATTTCATTAGCCGCCTGGCGATCCAGGGCGCTCGACTCATGGCCGGAGGGGTGAACTTCTACCCGTCCACGGAGGTGGCGTGGAGCCTCGCGCTTTCGGCCCCCGACCTGACGACGGGCAGCCAGCACCAGGTTAACGGCCCGGTGGCCACCCTCGCGGCGCCCGGCTTTTCGCCGAGCGCTGTCACTGCGGTGATCAACTGGGGTGACGGGACCAGCTCATCCGGCGCGGTGACGGGCACAGCTCCCACCGCGACCACGGTCAACAGCCTGTACACGGTCGCCGGTCAGCACACCTACGCCCAGGCAGGCAGCTACGACGCCACGGTGAAGGTTAGCGCAAACGGCGCCACGCCGGTCACCGCGCACTTCACCGTCGTCGCACCGCTCCAAGCCGCAGCCAGGGCCGGCTGACCGGACATCGTGACCAAGGTCTCCGGTTGGAGTGTGCCCCAAGGTTGACATTGCGGCGCGGCTGCCCTGACGCTGCCTGCCGCACCGCGCACGACCGTGACACGCCCGCGGCAGCCGTTATGGACAATGATTCCGAACGGCTGCCGCGGGGCGCGTCACCGCCTCAGCGCCGCTGAGCTGGTCCGCGAGGCGCTGCCGCTGGTGGACGAGGCGTGCCAGCCGCGCCGTCTTAGCCTTCTCCATGAGCAGCTGGCACGCTACCTGCGCGTGAACCCGGCTCATCCTGGACATGCCGCACCTCGCCCGCACAGCACCAGGCCTTCGGTGTGCTGGATGTATCTGACGAGGGTCGATCGGGGCAGGAACGCCAGCGCGCTGTCAACCGCGACGGCGAGGACCGGGGGCGCGCCCCGGGCGAACCGGAAATGGTAGGTGGCGCAGCCACCGGGAAACGTGTAGAAGCGAAGATCGGAAAACTGTGGCGCCAGGCTCAGCGGACGCTCGAACCGCTGCGTGCCGGGCTGCTCGGAGGGGATCTGCTTGGCGGCCGAGGTGTCGCAGGTCGCGGCCAGGGTTATGGTGACCGCTTGTTGCCCTGCGTGATCGGAGTTCAGCCAGAGGCTGGCCTTCCCGCTGGAGATGTCCGCGCCTCCCACTTGCCATCCAGCCGGGAGTTCGGCGATGCAGGGCAAAAGGGCGGCGGACGGGACCGCCTGGGCAGTGAGGATCATCGTGTGGCCGGTGCCGCAGTCGGGAGCGGATGCGCCGATATTCTCGGCCGGGAAGAACGCCCTGACCCCCGCGTTGGCGGCGATGGTTATGACGAGGAGCATTCCCACGGCCAGGCTCACCCGTCTAAGGCTCCAGCGCTGCAGCACGATCGGTGGTCGCGCCGGTGCGATGGCGCGGAACTCTCCGAGTAGGTCGCGCGGATCCCGTTTCATAAACGCGCGCAGCTGGGTCGGGCTTGCCACCCCCCGGGTGGCGGCGAAGGCTTCCGCCAGCTCGGCAGCGCTGAAGTAGCGCAGCGCACGCCGGTAGACACGCTGCGGGTCGGTGCGCACCGCGAGCACCAGCATCATGTTGCCGAGATCGACCGCCTGCCGCCAAGGTGACGGCCGCACCTGGACGAAGGCCACATCGATCAACAGCACGTGGCCGTCCCTGACCATGAGGTTGCCCGGTTTGATGTCCCTATGGGCGATCCCAGCGTCCCACATCTGGCGGATCAGCAGGAGTCCCTGGTCAATCACGCTGTCGTCGATGTCGGCCTCACCGATCTCAACGGCGCCGTGGAAGAACTCGGTGACCAGCAGGTACTCCCGCTCAGGTGTGATCTCCACGATGCCAAAGGGCCTGGCCGTGCGGATGCCGACGTCCTGCAGGAGGCGGAGGGCATAATCTTCGTACTCGACGAGGCGCCGCACGGTCTGGAAGGGGTGCTCGTCCTCCAGGGAGCCGTACAGAATGGTGCGCCACAGCTTGTACCAGCGGTCGGCGCGGACGTGCCCCTTGGTGTAGAGCTTGGCGAACAGGTACTGCTCCGGGTTCCCCTCGACCCCGAGCCGAAGCGGCGTTGAGCCAGCCGACGACGCCAGCCCGACCGGCTTGATCTCGAGCACGTTAAGCCCAAGCTGGTCGCGCACGGCTTGCCGGATCGCCGCGCCTCGCTGGCCAGTCACGTCGACATGGGCGGTGCGGCCGCGGCGGTAGGCGATCGGGAACACCTCGTTGGGTGTGAAGAGCCGGAATGCCGTCACCGGGATGGCGACGCCGAGCGCGACGCCAAACAACACGTCGTCCAGATGATCGACGCCCAGGTACAGGCGGGCGAGACAGAACACGGCGATCACGGCCGCTGCGGCCGCTTTCGCGTAGCTGCGGGGCCGGCCCGGCACGGCCAGGCAGTACGCGGCAGCGACCAGGAAGATCGTCAAAGCCGCGACCGGAGGCGACGGCGCCGAGTACCCTCCCCAGCTGGCTATGATCGGCACGCCGTACGGGCGCGGCCTTGACAGGCCGTGGTAGATCCACTGCCCGACCATCTCGAGGAAGAACAGGCTGCACAGGAACACCAGCAGGTGTCGCCAGCGCCGGAACGCCATCGTCAGCGCGACCACGGTCAGCCCGACCGCGGTGACCCCCCAGCTCGTGCCGGCGACCTTGATGCCGTTGGCGACATCGGTCAGCCATGGCGTGCGTATGTCCGCTAGGAGTCGGAGCGCCCCGGTGTTGACACGGTCATCAATGCGAAGCCACGGCGTGTACAGGGCGAGCAGGATCGCTCCCGCTAGGGTGACGACCACCAGGACCAGCCATGCCGTGGTGCTCACGAAGGTCGGGCGCGGCAATGGCGGAGGCGCCCCCGTCGGCCTGCGCTGGCGGCGGAGTTTATAGACGGCGGAGCCCGGAGACCTGGTGGCCGGGCCGTCCCGCGTCGCCACCGGCTCGATGTCGTCACTCAATGCCCAACCCCCCTTTCTGCATCAGCCCGTGTGCGCTCAGCCAGGCCTTCGCCACCGGGCGAGGCCCACGCCCGTCCAGCTCAACCTGCGCGTCAAGGGCGCGCAGCGAGTCCGTAGTAAGTCGTGCGGATACGGCGTTGAGCAGCCTGACAAGGCCGCTGCCGTAGCGGGCGACCACGTCGCGGCGCACCACGGGAGTGATGTTCTCGGCCGGCTGCAAGGCGCGATCGTCGGTCAGTACCACAAGATGCTGGGCCGAGATGTTGGGGTTGGTGGTGAAAAGCAACGCGACGCCGATGTCACCGGCACGCAGCGCCTGAAGCGTCATCGGGCCCCCGGCGTCGAGGGGCATGAACGCCTTGAAGTGCAGACCATAGGCCCGTTGCAGGCCCCGCAGGCAATAGGGGCGCTGAGGGCATTCGGGCGGGCCGCCGAATACCAGCCGCGGTGCCACCCGGGCGAGATCGGTGATCGACCGCAGGCCAAAGCGAGCCGCGGTCGCGGCCGTCACCACGATCGCGTTGGCGTTTTGCGCGGCGGCTGGGCGTGCGGCCAGTAGTCCGCGGCTCGCCAGCGACTGGGCCAGAGCCTTATTGGCTGCCTCGACGTCGGCCGTCGGGGAAAGATGTCCAAGGCTGATGAATTCCAGGGCGGACCCGGCATACTCGGGAACGAGCTGCACGAGGCCGTTCATCAGCGCCGGATCGACCAGCTCGCGGGGGCCCAGATTCCGCAGGATCCGTACCGGGAACTTGTTCACCGCGAGCGCCTGCCCGTAGATCTCGGCGAGCAGGACACTCTCGGGGAAGCTGAACGACCCGACCGTGATGGCAGCGCCGTACCGGCCGCCCGGTGTTCCCGCAGCGGATGAGACGTGACCGCGTGACGCCGTACAGGCCGAGAGCACGACGGTCAGCCCAATGCAGGCCGTGCCAAAAATCGTAGGTGTCTTCATATGTACTCCCGCCGCTGCAGGACGCGCCAGCACAGCCAACCAGGAGCAACCGGGAGCCAATAGGTGGCCAGCCGGTACAGCAGCACGGCGGAAACGGCGGGTCCGGCCAGCATGCCGACACCTGTCAGGCCCGCGACCAGGGCCGCCTCAATGGCACCCAGGCCGCCAGGGGTGGGTGCCGCGGCCGCGATGGCCGAGGCACCGAGGTACACGGCGCCGACAAGCACGACACTCGGTCCCCCACCAAACGCCTCGACCGAGGCGGCGAACCCGCCGATGTAGGCCAGCGTGATCAGCACGGACCCCCCGAACAGCATGATCATCTTGCCTGGGTTTTGTGCCACCCGCTGAAGGCTGGCCGCGGCCGACCGCAACCCCGGGATCACCTTGCCCGAGGCGAACCGGCGACCCGGCCGGGTCGCAAGCACGATGCCGATAATCGCCACGATGACGGCGAGGATCAGCAGCAGCTTGCTGCTCGACGGCAGCTTGAAGGCCTTGGCGAGCCCGTGACCTGACCAGGTGAAAAAGACCACTATCAAGATCAGATGGACCACGGCACCGACCAGGCTGTTGACGCCTACGGCGGCGATGCCCGCGGTGGTCTCAACGCCCGACTTCTGCAGAAACCTGGCGTTCAGCGCCATGCCGCCGACGTTGGCCGGTGAAACGCGGTTGACAAACGATGAGGCGGCTTGAGCCAGCACGGTCGGCCAGAACCGGATCCGCTGCGACACCGCGCCAATGATCGCGACCGCACTGGCCAGGTACGTCGTGGCCGACAAGGCGATGACTAGGGGCAACCACGCCCAGTCGGCCGACTGGACGGCCTGCCAACTGCTTCCCACCTGTGCCAACTGAGGAAGCAGGAAGTAGAACGCGCCCGCGGCAGCAGCGATCGCGACCAGTGTTCTCGGGCGGACGCGCTGGAGGCGTGCTAGCTCCTGATCCTCCCGGCCGCTCGCGGCGGCTGCGGCCACCCGGGTCTTGGTCAGCATGCCGTCCTCGCGGGCGATCGCACGGCGGGTCCCGGCCGATAGCGCGAGCGGCTGCAGCAACGGCACCGCGGCCGCGACGCCATCCGGGCCGATAACCGCTGCCGCGTTGCCGACCGCTCTGTCGGCCCCGACCATGGCCGCCAACGAGGCCAGCAACTCGGCGTCGTCGAGCGCCATCTGGCGCTGTGTGGCGCCCAGTTCGGAGAAGCTGAAGTCCACAACCCAGGGCCGGCCGGCACGGTCGACCACGATGTTGGCGGCCCGAAGCGAGCGGTGCGCGATCCTCGCTCGGTGCAGCCTGTCCACCTCTTTCCACAACTCCTGGAGCATCGTTTCGCTAATGCGCTGACCAGGGATCTGGTCGAGGGAGCTGCCGTCCACGCGTTCCATCGCCAGGAGCGCGGACCCACCCGCGATCTTGACAACCTGGCGGACGGCGGGCACCGCCACGCCGGCCCGCTCTGCCATGACCGCGGCGAGCGCCTGGTGCTCGACGGCCTGGATGAGCGAGGCGGCGGGCCGGGTGTCGCCGATGTCGCGCAGCCGGATGAAGCGGTACGCGCGATACAACAGGTCGGCGTCGCGCTGATCCGCGCCGAGGACCTTGATGAACAACGGCTCTCCGTCTTCGGTGGCCGCGACGAACGGCCGCGAGCCCTTCGCCTCGACGGCGGCCGGCTCGACGCGGGTGACCGGCAGGCCTGCCGAGCCAAGCGCGGCCGCGATCCCTTCGGGGCCGATACGTCGGTCGGGCACGCCGAACAGGACGAGCGCAGCGGCCCCGACCGTTACCCCTGCGGCGAACGCCAAGACCACTTCCACCGGCGAGGCCGTACCAGTGATCATCCGCGCTGCGGCGGCCAGCCAGAGGGCGATCCAGGCGGTGCGCCGCCACCGACGGCTGAGCCACGGCGCGGCCGCCACGGCGGTTGCCACCGCGGCAGCGCCGAGCACGGGACCCGCCAGCGACGCGCCGGTAAGCCACGACCATTGGCCGGCACCGACAGCGAGTTCGCGGGGACGCTCCCCGCCGGCGAGATAAATGATCCCGACCAGCACGGCGCTCGCTACTACGGCACCACCCGCCAGGCTGGCCAGCAGCCGAAACCGACGGTAACGCAGCGAGACGGCTATGCCGGCGACGGCAGCGACGACGAAGAGCACCTGCACCAGCCCAGCCAGCACACCCCCCGCTAATGTAGAGGGCCTCACAGCGGTCACCGCAGCAGCGCTGGCACCGGCATATGTGGCATGGGTGGCGACGGTAACCGCGAGCGCTACGACGAGTACAAGCCCAGCGATGATCAGGCGGATCATGTCGCCCGGATGCCGGTAGCGGGCAGGCGCCAGAAGTCGGCCCCTGCGTTTGGAGGCCGCTGCGGGTGGTTCGACGTGGGTTTCGGGTGACTTTGCCATGATCTCCCCCGCGGTCCCACCGCCAGGATGACACGAAGCGGGCCGGCTGGCGAGGGCTCGAGGGGAGAGTTCTCGCAGGATGACGCGCGGATTCGGGGGGAGCGCGGTGCGGGTGGAGCGCGGATTCGGGGGAAGTGCCGAGTCACGGGGAGCACCGAGTCAGGGGCAGCGCGGAGTCAGGGGCAGCGTCACGCGGCGCGCGGCGCCGGGCCGAACGCTGCACCGAACCACCGACGTCCGGCAGTGCGCTCGGTAGCGCATCCCTTCCCACGTTCGCCCAGATGCGGCAGCATCGGTCTCCTGGCCTGTGGCATCGGGGCGGCCGGGCCGGGAGGGGAGATTCTCGTGACAGACACTCGCGATCACGCGGTCGTGGGCGGTGCTGATGGCGCCCGGCGGCCCTGACCCGTCACACGGCGCCGGCACGGCGGCCCCCTGGGCTCGCACCCAAAGGGGAGGCTGGGCCCTACGGCGGCGGTTGAGGCGACACTGGTGCCAAGCACCGGATGGCCGCGGCTACCACCGTCGGCGGGCCGATGCGATCATGGCCGCCGCAGGGCTCACTATCATGTCGGTGTGCGGGGTGGTGGTCGCGAGCAAGGTCCTCGCGGGCCCTGATGCGGCGGTGTTCCGGTGGGTCAACCACTGGCCGAGGTGGCTGTACCCGCCGATGTGGGTGGTCCAGTTGTCGGGCGTTATCGGGGCTGTTCCGCTGCTTGCCGCCCTTGCCGCGCTACGGCGATCGCTTCGCCTGGCAGTGGCGCTCGCCGCTGGTGCGCTCCTCAAGGTGTCTCTCGAGGCCGTTGCCAAGACGTTTGTGCACCGCTACCGCCCCGCGCAGACGATCTCTGATGTGATCCTGCGCCGCGGGGCGGCCGCCCACGGGCTGAGCCTCCCCTCCGGGCACGCGATGGTGATCTTTGCCGTTGCCACGCTCGTGGCGCCATATCTGAACGGCCGGTGGAAGATCCTGCCGTGGGCGCTTGCCGCGGCGGTATGCCTGTCGCGCATTTACCTGGGCGCACATTTTCCGTTGGACGTCGCAGCCGGCGCTGGCCTTGGCCTGTTCATTGGTGCCGTGCTGAACCTCATCTTCGGAGTCCCGCGGCGGGCACCCCCGCAGCGCTAGCGCCGGGAAGCCCGGGGAAGTCGGTGCACGCCAGAGTGAAGTGCAGGACTGGCGGCACCCTGGGGTTACCGCCGTAATATTCAGGCCTGCGTGCTGGCGTGAGTGAGGAGAACCATCGACAACGCCCGGGCGGTACTCCGTTCCGCGGCGACGAGATCCGCCGCCTCCTCGCGATCTTGTGCCGGAGCGGATCGGGCAGCGTATTAGGGAGGTAGACCTCGTGCGCGGCCAGCTTGATCCCTTACGTCGGAGACTTCTCAGCTGGATACGCTGAAACGTCTCCGTTGTGAGGGATCATGGACAGCCGGGCAACCGGGAGGGGCTTCCATTCGAGACCAAGCAAGCGTTTGAGCGTGGGTCGGCCCCCATGGCACCCGCTGGGACGCCTCCGCCACCCGCTGGCAGCCGGTCCGGCAGCGCCCCGCGGGGACCCCGCCCCCACGGCGCCCGCTGGCAGCCAGTCCCGCGGCGCCCGCTGCGAGTGCTCGCGGTCATCGAGCTGGACTGCGGCAATTCGTCCTCGGTCCGCGGGAGCTGGCAACCAACCTGCTCCGCGAACTAAGCGGCGGAGCCTGCAGTATAGGGAGCATGAGGTTGCTCGTGCTTGGTGGGACCCGCTTCGTCGGGCGCGCTGTCGTCGAGGCGGCGCTAGCCCGCGGTGACGAGGTCGTGACCGTGACTCGCGGCGTGAGCGGCGCTCCCGACCAGGCCGCGGAGGTGATCCACGCTGACCGGGCGGACCCGGCCGCCGTGCGTGATGCGCTGGCGAACCGGTCCTGGGACGCGGTGATCGACACCTGGTCGGGAGCGCCCAGCGCGGTACGCGAAAGTGCCGAGATCTTGGCCGATCGTGCCGGGCATTACGGGTACGTGTCGAGCCGGTCCGTCTACCGTTGGCCCGTCCCGGTCGGCTTGGACGAGACGGCGCCGGTCGTCGATGGCGACGCGCGAAGTGACTCCAGTGCCGATTACGCCGCCGCCAAAAGGGGCGCAGAACTGGCCGTGCTGGAAGCCATCGGCGACAGGGCGCTCATCGCGCGGGCAGGCCTGATTTTGGGCCCGTATGAGGATGTCGGACGGCTACCGTGGTGGCTTCGGCGGATCGAGCGGGGCGGGCCGGTGCTCGCGCCGGGCCCGCCGGATCGGCCGCTGCAGTTCATCGACGCCCGCGACCTCGCGACATGGATGCTCGAGAGCGCGGAACGCGGACTCGGCGGCGTGTTCAACACTGTCAGCGCGCCCGGGCACGCGACCATGGGCTCGCTGCTTGCTACCGCGGTCCAAGAAGTGGGATCAGACGCCGAGCTTGTCTGGGTGTCGCCAGAGGTAATCCTGGCCGCAGCCATCGAGCCATGGACCGAGCTGCCGATCTGGCTCCCGCCCACGGGGGAAGGCGCCGGCCTGCACGCCGGCGACGTGACGCGCGCCCACCAGGCCGGCCTGCGTTGCCGACCCGCAGCAGAAACGGTCGCCGACACATGGCACTGGCAGCAGAAAGAAGGCAACCCGCAGCCGCCGCACGCACGCGCCGCACCCGGGCTCGACCCGGTCAAGGAACAGCGGCTTCTCGCCACCCTCAAAAACTGAAGAATCGCGGACCGCGCGGAGTGCTGGCGCGTGTTGGCTGAATCGTCAGTTCATCTCCCTCTACCGCCCCTGGCCTCAGTGAGGGTTTGACAGCGATAGCTAACGATAGTAGCTTTTAGGCAATTATCATTAGCGGAGGCATGTCATGGGGACTCACTACTTGGATCTGGTGGATGGGCGCCTCGCCTACGAGCTGGCCGGACCGGCGGATGGGCGGCTGGTCGTCTGCGTGCATGGCATGGGTGACACTCGGCGGACCTTCCGCTTTCTGGTACCGCAACTGGCGGCGGCAGGGCACCGGGTCGCCGCGATGGACGTGCGCGGCTACGGAGAGTCGAGCGTCGGCTGGCCGGACTACAGCATCGCCTCGGTCGGTGCGGACCTGGTCGCGCTCATCCGCCACCTCGGCGGCCCAGCCGTGGCGGTGGGCCACTCGATCGGCTGCGGGGCGGCGCTGTGGGCAGGGGCGCAGGCACCCGAGAACGTCACCGGACTAGTGCTGATCGGGACATCGTCCGGGGACAGGCCGGTCAAAGCGTGGATGAAGCCGACCGCAAGGCTTGTCGCGCGCAGTCCAACCCTGTGGGGGATGTACTACCGCTCGCTTTATCCCACCGCGAATCCCGCCGACTTGGACATCTACGTCAAGGATCTGAAGACGAACCTGCGTGAGCCGGGACGGATAGCCACGCTGCGCGCGCAGATAACGGAGGCCCTGGCCGGGGTGAAGCTACGCTACTGCGACGTCGGTTGCCCGGCGCTGGTCGTGATGGGCACCAAGGACTCCGACGTGAGCGATCCGGCCGCCGAGGCCAACCTCGTGGCCAACAAGCTCGCATCGCATGCCCGGGTCGAGCTCATCGAGGACGCGGGACATTACCCGCATGCCGAGATGCCAGACCCGACGGCCAACGCGATTCTCAAGTTTCTGGTGGATGCCTGAATGCCAAGAGTGGGGCTGTCTCCGGGCGCCGTGGTTGACGCAGCCGTTGAACTCGTGGATGAGGCAGGGCTGGGCGCGTTGACTCTGGCCGCAGTGGCCGCCCGGACCGGAGTCGCCACCCCTTCGCTCTACAAGCACGTGGACAGTCTCGCCGAACTGCGCCGAATGATCGCCATACGGGCGATGAACGAGCTGGCGGACGGGCTGACCACAGCGGTCCTGGGGCGCAGCCACGACGACGCCCTGCGCCAGTTGATGATTGCCTACCGCGCCTACGCGACCGAGCGCCCGAATCGGTACGCGGCGCTGCCGCAGCAGCCCGTTGCCGATCCGGTCCTAGCGTCTGCCGGGACGCGAGTCGTCGAGGTGATCCTCGCGGTGCTCCGCGCGTACGGGCTCGAGGATTCGGAAGCGATCCACGCCGCCCGGTCGGTACGCGCCGCGGCGCACGGATTTGCCGCACTGCAATCAGCCGGGGCATTCCAGCTGGCGGAGGACCTCGACACCAGCTACGACCGACTGATCCAGATGGTCACCGCCGGCCTGCGACACGTGTCAGAAGTCGGTTGACTCGTGCACGTTACCCACGCTCGAGCCGCCCTCGACGCGAAGAATTCCCGCCTGGACGAGTTGGCCGCCGACGTGGCCCGTGCTGACGTTGACGACCCCCTTGATCTGTCCATGATCCGCTGGCACGGAGACTTTTCAGCCAAATGTGCTGAGAGGTCTCCGCCAGAAGGGATCAAGCTGCGTGCGGTCATGTTCTCGGGCCGGTCCGCAGCATCGTGTCAGTTGATGCCGGCCCCGATGGTTGACTCGAACCGGCTGAGTACCTCCTGGTCCCCCGAGCGCTCGATCGGTGCGACAGGCGGCCGGTGCCACAGCCAGCAGTCGAGATCGGCCGCACCGCCGCCAATCGGCGCGGCGGTTTGTCCACCAGGGTCGCTGTCGGCGGCGTGGATGTCGGGTTCGCTGTAGGACGTCCCATCGCCGGGGTCGGTGCCGGTGAACCGGCCAAGCGTTACCAACCACGCGTCACCGGTATCGGCGGTGCGCAGCCGAAGCGTCTTCGCGCTGTCGGGGGTGAACCTGCCCCATTCGGGCACTCCGCCGTACATGACCCGCAGCGCCTCATCGATACCGTCGGCGCTCAGCAGTGGGTCCATCGGCGAGCGATTGGCCGCGGCCAACTCGGCGTCAACCCGGTGGATCAGCGCCTCGTGGGCCTGGCGGCGGCGGATAAACCCGACGGTCTGATCCTGCGACCACGTCCAGGCCGGGGTTTCCGGCGGCACCGAAGCCAGAATTTCCCCCAGGTCACGGCGGGAACGCTCAAAGAACGAGTACAAGCCCGCCCGGCCGACCGGGGGCTGTGGCTTGCGCGCTTCCGCCTGCTGGCCGGTCAGTTTCTCGCGCACAACGGTTCCCCAGAACCACTGCACCTTCCCGAGGTGCCACAACAGATCATCGGCTGTCCATTCCGGACACGACGGCACAGGCGTTTCCGGCGGAACCCCGCGAATAACCTCCGCAAAGCGGGCCGACTCGCGCGCCAGGTGAACGAGGTAGTCGATGTCCGCTCGCATGTCCTTGAGGCTACTCCCGGTGGGCTCGACGGTCGCTCGCGAACGCTCGAGTACCCAGCCGGTGCTCACGGAGCCCTGGCCGTCGGAGCAACGGTGAGAGGCTTCGCCGAAGCTCGGCTGCGCGAGCGCGGTGGCAGACTCACCGCATGACTGCCAATGAGATCGAACGGCACCCAGGCGACGGATGGGCGGTACTCCCATTCGAGACCGGGCAGGCGTTTGAGGCGTGGCTCGACGCCCATCACGCGGACCAGCCCGGATTGTGGGTCAAATTCGCCAAGAAGGGCAGCGCGATCGCATCGATCAGTTTCCCTGAGGCGTTGGAGGTCGCGATGTGCTTCGGCTGGGTCGACTCGAAGATGCATAGCTACGACAACGACCACTACGTGCTGCGCTACCAGCCGAGGAGGCCCAAGTCCACGTGGTCCGCGCGAAACAAAGACCTGGCCGAGCGCCTGATCGCCGGCGGCCGGATGCGACCCTCAGGAATTGCCCAGGTCGAGGCAGCCAAGGCCGACGGACGCTGGGGCGCCAGTTGAACCGTGAACGAAGACAACCGGCATGACCTCGCCCAGCCGGTGTCAACGACACGCGATAATCCAGTTTCAACCTGCCGCCGGTCGGCGCCACCACAAGGAGCCGCGATGAGTCCCGGACCCCGCCGGATTGGTGTCGCGGGCGACTGGCATGGAAATGCCCGGTGGGCGACTCGCGCGATCAAGCGCATCTCATCTCGGCTGGGGCGTGGCGAGCCCGCGATCATCCTGCACCTGGGCGACTTCGGTATCTGGCCGGACGGTAGCGGCCGGGCCTACCTGTCCCGGGTCGACGCGGCTCTGGGCGACGCGGGGGCCGAACTGTGGTTCATCGACGGCAACCACGAAGACCACTACATGCTTTCGCGGCTGTCGCCTGGGCCGGACGGCCGCCGACGCGTCACCAGCAGGATCTGGCACCTTCCCCGCGGTCACCGATGGCGTTGGCAGGGCCGGGCATGGCTCGCCCTAGGCGGCGGCGTCAGCCTCGACAAGGCAGAACGCACACCCGGCAGAGACTGGTGGCCGGAGGAAGAGATCACTGCCGAGCAGGCGTCCGCGGTCACAGCGGCGGGGAACGCGGACGTGATGGTCACCCACGATTGCCCAGCCGGAGTCGCTCATCGTTTTCCAGCGCCGCCAGCGTGGTGGTCACATGCTGACCTCGCCCGCAATGACGCACATCGTCGGCGGCTACAAGCAGTCGCGAAAGCTGTCCGGCCACGCTGGCTGATGCACGGTCACCTGCATTACGCCTACCAACGCCGAATCGACATGGGCTGGGGCGCGGTTCACGTAACCGGCTTCGACTGCGACGGCGCGGAGCACAGCAACTGGGCAATCCTCGACACCGCAGATATGCGCTGGGAATGTTTCCAGGGGCGATTCTTGACCTATCTGGCCAAAGGCGTTGCCCACAGAACGCGCATCCACGTGCCGCACCGATGAGCGGGCGATTCACTGCTGCGCAGGCTCCACCGGCTGCCCGCGCCGGCCGTTCGGCGGCACCGCGCACCCGGGCGTCAGGCGACTTCGTTGCCGCTGGCGTGGCTCGCTACCTCTGCGGCATGGCTCGGATCGTAACTGGCGCTGTGGCCTGGATCGTGGGCAGGGGCGTGGCTCGGATCGTAACTGGCGCTGTGGCCCGGATCGTCCGCCATGCGGCGCCTCCTGGGGGCCGCCGTGACCCGGTGCCCCATGACCCGGGCCGCCGTGACCCGGTGCCCCATGACCCGGGCCGCCGTGACCAGGTGCGCCGTGGCCATGTGCCGGGTCGTGCTCAATAGCGTCTATGTGGTGCAGGCGGTTCAAGACGTCTGGACCATAGTTATGACCTGTTGTGTGCGCCGCATCCGGCCGCCCGCTATTGTAGGCGTTGAGAGCCTGCTCCCAGGAGTGGAATCTGTTGTGTAGATTGTGCAGCATCTCGGCCGCAGTCCGTGCTTGCTGCTCTGGATTGCGGTCAAATCCCGGTGGGATTCGGTGGGAACGGTCATCGAGTTGCCAGATCCCGTGACCGTGCCCGTGATCGCCAACGACATTGTGCAGATTGGTAACAACCCGCGGGACAGCCGCGACCGCTAGCGCGATCCCCATCAGCCGGTGCCGGCTCCACAGCCTGCCCACCCGGTCGGCGACCGCAACACAGGCGCCACCGGCGACGCGGAGGCCGCTGGTGACGTACCGACGGTGAACCGGCGGCAGGGAATGCTGCTCCCGATCGTCCAGCCGTACCTGATCGCCGTGGTCTTCTCCGTTATCAGCGGTGGCCAACGCGTCTCCTGACGCACTGTCTATCGCGACGGTAAATAGGGTTTACGCGCAGTCGCCCAGCCGCTTTGGCTGAACCAGCAGCGGTAACGGCCCAGCGCGAGGTCAGGGCACTAATGTCCGCGCGCGCCCGGGAACAGGGTTAGGTGATTTTGATCGTGCGCTGATCCCGCTCGCTTCCACAGATGGAGAATGTCGGTGTGCAGGCAAAAATGGACGCATCGGCGACTGCGCTACCCTTTTTGAACGGCTTGCCCGGGTTTGCCGTCACAGGGACAAGGACAGTCTGGTTTGCGTTCGTGCATCCCACCTCTTCAAAACCGAATCCTTGCGCGATCTGGCTCCCCGCGCGTTCAGTCACGCTGACGGCGACCGAAGCGGTTCTTGCGCCCGCGCACTCGATCTGTACGGTGACGTTGAGCCCGGCTCCCTTTGCTACCAGGGTGGCTGGCGAGTTGACATGGATTTCAAGCAGTAATGGCGGGGAGAAGAATCCGACCGCGGGCGATGCGGGAAAGACGGCCGTCAGGGCCACGGCGCTCCCGATAGCAGTTGCGATCAGACTAGTCTTTAGCCACCCCTTCTTTGTCCACCTGCGAGGTGTAGTCATAACTCGTCCTCCCGTTCGTTGGCCGAGGGCTGGAGGATCTCCGGCCCGGCAATTGATGGGACTGCGCAGCCCACGAGAGCCGCCACAGTGAGCGGAATCGCGGGTATGTGCCAGAGAAAATCGAAGCCGCTGTGAACGGCGAGAGCCGTCGCCGCGGCAACGGCACCCGCCCATATCGTGCGGCCCGGCAGGTTCCGGCGTGCCCGCCATAACACCCAGGTCACAGCGCCAAGGAGCACGGTGACCAGCGCTGCGCCGATAACTCCGAGATCGGTCAGCACCTGCAGATACTCGTCGTGGCCGTATTCGTCGGCGCGCAGACCGCCGCGCGCGCCGGTCCAGCGCAGCGTCGCACGCCCCGGCCCCACGCCGGCCAGCGGATGGCGCGCGATCACCCTGATAGCGGGGCTGCCTCGCCGGAACGTGCAGGCGACGCCAAGCTGAAACGGGACGTCGCCAGGGGGCGCATCGCGTCATGGACGCCTGGTGGTCCAGTGATCACCATCAACGCGGCGGTCAACGCCCCAGCGGCGGCGAGCGCGGCCACCGTGCCGCGCGGGAACCGCGGCATCGACACCGCGATGCCCAGGCCCGTGCACAACGCGATCACCGCCACTGCTGGCTCCAGACGGGCGCTGACCGGCAGCGACGGGACCAGGCCGAGGAGCGCCACTACAGCGCCGACAACTGGCCCGGCCGCGGCGCGAAGGACGGTGCGAAAGCAGGACCATGACACGCCACTGCGCGGCACCAAAATAAGCACCCTGCCCGAGAGCTGCGGCCGCGAGTGCCGCCACGAGCAGCACGCCAGACGCCGTCACTAGAGCGTGCCGGTCGCGGCGCGCACCGTGATCAGATAACTCGGCCGTGACCACAGTTGGCGAGTCCAAGACCCATCCCCCCATGACAGCGTGGTGACGACTCGTTACCGGTTACTCTGCGCCCGCACCGCGCCGCGCAAGGGGTCGGAACTAGATCGTCGCGACGCGCTTAGAGCCTGTTTCAGAACAGGCTCTAAGCGGCACGGGGAAGGGACGACGCTGCCCGCCAGGGCCGACGCCGGGCATCCACCACACGCCTTCGGCGGCTGCGGTCTCCGCGCCGGCAAGCGCAGCCGTTCGGCATCATGTTGTCACTGGGCGCTGAAGATCACCGCTGCGCGCAAGGCCAACACACCGAGCAGGATCAGCCCGGGCGCTGCCGCGGCAACGCGCGCCGATTGGGCGGTGACCACCCCTGCGGGGCTGACGCTGAGCCCCGCGCTGACCAGACCGCCGAGCCCGGGCACGAGGGCCGCGAACGCGACCAGCCAAAGCAGAATCCAGGGGAAGCCGAAGGCCTGGCCCAGCGTGCCGGCGGGAATCAGCGTCAGCACGAAGACCACGATCAGCACGAGCTCGAGGAGCTGGAATAGACGTTCGCAGAGGACGAGCACACCGGCGCTGGCCTGCGCATCGCGCCGGTAGCGGACGAGCCACCCGAGCAGCGATGCCGAGCCGGCCAGCCCGGACGCGAGGAACAGCCCGCCGAGCGCCCACGTGTCACTCCACACCGGCTGGTTCGAGACGGCAAGCAGCACGCCGGTGTAACTGGCGATGAACAGCCCGAGAACGGCCCCCACGACAGTCCAGACCTTCCCTGGCGCTCCGTCGAGCAACCTCACGGCCCGATCACTGATCGCCGTGCGAATCACCCGGTCACGTATCAGAACCTCGAGGAACGACACCGCGGTGAAGACACCGAACACCGCAAGAGCCCAGGAGCCGACCGACATCGGCGACCAGGACTTGAAGATCGGGGCCTCCTGGCCGGGTGTGGTGTTCACCAGCATGTGCCAGAAGCGGAGCGGCTGACGTAGGTCCATGGTGAGCAAGATCCCGCATACGAGCGACATCGGGAAGGCGATGTAGTAGCCAAGCCTCGCCGTCGGCTCGTCTGATCGATTGCCGTATAGGCGGAGCAGCGTGGCGATGACGTACGACCCACCCGAAAGCCCGGCAAGGAAGAAGTAGAAGAGGATGTACCAGGTCCATCCGGGCGCGCGGACGAAATGCTCGGCGGCGAGGGGCATCATTCGTCACCTCGTCGAGCCTCAGGTGGTGCACTGCGGTCCGGATCAGCACGGCCTGCCGCCGCGCCGGTTTCGGGGGTCGGCTCTGTGCGCCGGCGCAGCGCGATCAGACCGCCGAGCACCGCGAGCACGGCGGTGATCAGCGAGGTGAGGTAGCCGCCCAGGTTGTTGCGGCTTGGCAGCACCGCGTTCGAAGCGTTGGGCAGGTGGTAGGCCTCCGGCTTGTCCATCAGCAGGAAGAACGCGTTGAGCCCGCCGTAGACGGAGTCGTCATCGCCATACAAGCGCGCTTCGGCGACCCCTTGCGAATGCAGGTCGTCTACACGCTGTTGCGCCCGCTGCCGCAGCTCCGAGACCGGGCCGAACTGGATCGACTGGGTCGGGCAGGCCTTGGCGCAGGCCGGTTCCAGCCCGCCTTGCAAGCGGTCGTAACACAGCGTGCACTTTTGCGCGACGTTGGTGGCCTCGTCCATCCCGATCACGTCGTATGGGCATGCCGCGATGCAGTTGCGGCAGCCGTTGCAGACCGAGGGCTGGATGAAGACGGTGTCGAACTCGGTCCGGATGATCGCGCCCGTCGGGCAGACCTCCATGCAGCTTGCGTGTTTGCAGTGCTTGCAGACGTCGGACATCATCAGCCAGGCTTTGCCCTGGCCGACGCCAAGGGTCTGGTCCTGCACATTGTCGATGAGGCGCACGTGCCGCCAGTTCTGCGAATCGAGGCTGCTGGTGTTGTCGAAGCCGTCTCCGAAGGCCGGCTCGTTTCCAGGAAGCTGGTTCCACTGCTTGCAGGCGACCTCGCAGGCCTTGCAGCCAATGCAGACGCTCGTGTCGGTGAAGAACCCGTAGTCCTGGCCAGGCGTGATCTCCGCCATCAGAACCCCATCAGGTTGGATGTGATCTTGGTAAGGCCGTGCTCGGTCGCGTAAAGGTCGAGCGGCAGTGCCGCCAGCTCGTCCACTTCCGGTACGGCCCCGGTGTCGCGATCCAAGTCGACGTCGATCAGATACCGCTTGCAGCTCGCACAGGCGTCGATACGAAGGTGCGGGAACGTCGGCGCGCCGACTGCTACGTCGGCGGCTTCACGGTCCGCTTCGCCGTCAGCTTCGCGGTCCGCCCCGCGGTCCGCTCCGCGGTCGGCTGCGCGGTCGGCTCCGCGGTCGGCTTCGCGGTTAGCTCCGCGGTCGGCTTCGCGGTTAGCTTCGCGGCGTCCCACGACAGGTCCGTCATGCCGCTCGGCGTACACTGTACGCCGAGAACCTGACGTCTCTCCGCAGGACGGGCAGGAGCTGGCCGAGTAGCTCCAGCTCTGGCCACACCGCGCGCATGCCAGCTGCCGTGGGCCGCTCACCAGAGGGTCCTCGGCACGGCTGCGGAAACTGAGCTGGGGCGGCCCGCCGCAGCGCGGGCAGCGCCGGCCGCCCCGTGGTGACGGATCATCTGCGCATGCCGCGCCGACATCCGCCTCAAGTGCCGCGAGCGGCGCCCGCAGCGATGCGCGAGCGAGGTAACGCTCGACCGGCGTGAGCTCGCCACGCGCGAGCCACGCGGCCAGCGATCCATCGACCCGGCCTGCCGCGAGGAGATCGTCGGCGGCTGCGGCGAGCGGCTCGGGACCGACCGCCTCGGTCGCCTTCACTACCCCCGGCAGCACCCGCTCGGCTGCCCACCGGGCGAGCTGCCGAGGGTCCGGCCGGTCCGCGCGGGCGGCGTCAAAGCCATCCTCCCAAACGTCGAGCAAAGCCAGATAGACAGTCAGCACCTCCGCCGCAAACGGGTAGCGTTCGCGCAGGATCTCTGCCCGCCGACGGTGGGCCGCCCACGGGCTGGGTGCCTGGCCGGCGTCCGGCCCAGCCATCGCCATCACATCTTCTCGATGTTGACCAGGAACGCCTTGAACTCGGGGGTGCGTGCACTGGCGTCGCCGACGAACGGCGTGAGCGCGTTGGCGAGCCAGTGCTGACCGGTGTTGATGCCAACGAAACCCCAGTGGATCGGGATGCCAATCTGGTAGATCTTCTTCCCGTCCACCTGAAGAGGCCCAAGGCGTTTCGTCACGACCGCGCGGACCTCGAGCTTGCCCCGCTTCGACGACACACGCACCTTGTCACCGGTCTCGATCCCCTTCTCCCTGGCGAGCTCGGCGGGCACCTCGACGAAGGCCTCCGGCTGGAGCTGGACAAGCTGCTCGACGTGCTGGGTGATGTAGTGCTCGTGCTCGGTGAGCCGGTAGGACGTCGCGACGTACGGGAACTCCGACGGGGCACCGAACCGGTTGGGCCGACCAGCTGCCTTGTCGTAGAGGAAAGCCACGGGCGTCGCCGACACCGTGGGATGCAGCGGGTTCTCGATCGGCGACTCGACCGGTTCGTAGTGCTCGGGGAACGGCCCGTCCGCTACTCCGTTGCTGAAGAGCCGCCCTGTGCCTTCCCCGGTCATGATGAACCACAGCGGGGCGTCGGGCTTGCTTGGGTCCGCATCCGGAGGGTAGTCGGGCACGTCGCCCACCCACAGGCCAGCCGCGGGGTCCCACCGGATGCCCGGCCGTTTCGGGTCCCACGGGCGCCCTTGAGGGTCGGCAGAGGCCCGGTTGTAGAGCACGCGCCGGTTGGCCGGCCAGCTCCACGCCCAGCCCGGGTAGAAGCCCATGCCCGTCGGGTCGTTCTTCTTCGGATCCTGGACGCCGTCCCGGCGCTTGGCCATGTTGCCGCTCTCCGGGTAGTGCCCGGTGTAGATCCAATCGCCCGCGGTCGTGGTGCCATCGTCCTTGAGCAGGGCGAATTTCTCCATCCGCTGGCCGGTGGTGAGGTCCCGGCCGTTGATTTCCTGGGCGATCTCGTCCAGCGTCGGCTGGCGTGCATCCTGGTACGGGAGGGTGAGCCCAAGGACCGGCGCCGGGTACTTGCCGCCCTGCTGGCGGTAGAGGTCGCGCACCCGCTGGAAAAGGTCGGCGAGGATCCAGTGGTCGTGGCGGGCCTCCCCCTCCGGCGGCAGGACCTGTTCCTTCCACTGCACCCAGCGCCCGCTGTTGGTGAACGACCCGTCCTTCTCGATCCAGTGGGTGGCTGGGAGCAGCAGCACCTCGGTCTTGACCTTGCTCGGTTCGATGCCGGGGGCGCGCCAGAACTCCGAGCTAGTGGTGGGGTAGGCGTCCATGACGCACAGCCACTTGAGGTTCGACAGCGCCTGCAGCACCTGGTTGGAGTCGGGCCCGATACTGGTCGCCGTCATTCCCGACAGCATGAGCCCCTCCATCTTCCGCTGGAGGGCCTGGTCGAAGATCGAGAGCCATGACGCGTTCCCGGCCGGCTTGGGGAGGTAGTCGAAGGCGAACTCGTTGTCCTTCGTCGCCGCGTCGCCGTACCACGCCTTCAGCAGGCTCACCATGAAGTTGCGGTAGTTGGTGCCGAAGAAGTTCACAGCGTTGGGGCGCAGCTGTTTGCTCGCGCTCTGGTCCACATAATCTTTGATGTTGCGCTGGCCAGGCGCCGGGACCTTGAGGTACCCGGGCAGGATGTCCCAGGAGATCGCGTGGTCGGTGTTGCCCTGGATGTTGGCGTGGCCGCGCTCGGCGTTCATGCCGCCGCCTGGACGTCCCATGTTGCCGAGAAGGAGCTGGAGCACCGCTCCCGAGCGGATGAGCTGCACGCCGGTGGTGTGGTGGGTGAGGCCGACGGCGTAGACCACCGTCATCACCTTGTCCGGCCGCCCCATCTGGCCCACGAGCTTCGCCACCTGGAGGAACTGGTTCTGCGGGATGCCGGTGATGCGCTCGACCATCTCGGGGGTGTACCGGCTGTAGTGCGTGCGCATCAGGTTGAGCACCGAGCGAGGGTGGGCGATGTCCAGCTTGGCGTGGCCGTTCTTGTCGGTTTCGTACGTCCAGGCCGTGGGGTCGTAGACGCGCATCTGCGGGTCGTACCCGTTGAAGATTCCGTCCTTGAACTCGTAGCCGTCCTTCACCACGAAGGCCGCGTTGGTCGCGTGCTGCACGTACTCCTTGTGGTAGAGATCGTTCTGGAGGACGTAGTTGATCAGCCCGCCGAAGTAGGCGACGTCAGTTCCGGTGCGGATGCGCAGGTGAGCGTCGGCGACCGCAGAGGTCCGGGTGAAGCGGGGGTCAACATGGATCATCTTCGCGCCACGCTCGAGCTTCGCCCGCATGAGCCACTGGAAGCCGACCGGGTGAGCCTCGGCGGGGTTCGCCCCGTTGATCATGATGAGATCGGCGTGCCTGATGTCACGCCAATGATTGGTCATGGCCCCGCGGCCAAACGTGGCGGCCAAACTGACCACCGTGGGACCGTGTCAAACCCGGGCTTGCTGCTCCAGGTAGACGAGGCCGAGCCCGCGCATCAGCTTGGTGGCGAAGTAACCCTCCTCCGAGCTGAACGCCGCACCGCCGGCGAAGGCGACACCCTCGCAGCGGTTTACGACGTTCCCGTCCGCGTCTACGGTGACGAACGTACGGTCACGGGAGGCCTTGAGGTTCCTGGCCAGTCTGTCCAGGGCGAAGTCCCAGGAGACGCGCTTCCACTCCGCCGCCCCCGGCTCTCGGTAGAGCGGGCTCGTGATGCGCCGGCGGGACACGGCGAGCTGCAAGGCGGTCGCGCCCTTCGGGCACAGGCGTCCCTCGTTGACCGGGCTGTCCGGGTCACCCTCGATCTGGAGTAGCTCCACCTTGCCGCTTGGCAGCTTCTTGGTGTACGCAAGGAGCGCACAGCCTACGGCGCAGTATGGGCAGACCGAATGGGAGACGCTCGCTCCCTCGATGCGCAGGCGCTGCTTGACGTGCACGGCCTTGGCGAGGTCGAAGCCGAGAGCCGAGACGCCCAGCACACCCATATTGGCCGCACCCAGCTGAAGGAAATTGCGCCTGGTGACCTCCACGTCGGTCTCCCTTCTTCGAGGTCGCCAGGTAACTACAGTCGCGACCGTGACCGAGGGATCGTGGATAAATGAATCTTAAACGGTCACCGGAAGGTGTCAACGGGCTTGCGGCTGGCCGTATTTGGGCTTACGGCTGGCCGGGTTCGGGCTTACGGCTGGCTGCGATTCTGCCGGGACTAGCGGCTCAGCCCTGAGCGAGCTGAAGATCACGACGGTGGCCCGGGTCATCAGGATTACGCAGGATGTCGAGCAACCGCGGGCCGATGGGAACCACCAGCCCTTGGGCGCCGCTCTCAGCGGCGTCCCGCAGTGTCGCCCGCCAGGTCGCGCGGCCGTCTGGAGAAGAGGCAGAGACCCAGCGTTCTACCTCATCTGGTTCGCGCATGTGCTCGAAAGCCTCGGGGTCCCCAGGAATCCGGCGGAAGGTCCCCAGACCGGCAACGATTTCGGCGAGTCTCCCGCCCCGAGTTTCAGCGAGTCCGCCGACCGGAGTTTCGGCGAGTGCGCCAACCGGAATGGCGTCGGTGACAATCCTGAGCCGACCGTGGCTCAGCCGCCCGATCGTGGCCAGCATGCGGGCAAGAGCCTCCGACGGCCCGTCTGACGTCGGCAGGGTCGTGACCAGCAGTGGTCGAACCGTGACCGCTGCCAGCGCTGCCGTCAGGGCGAGCGGATCGAGTTCCGGCTCTGAGGCGAAGTCAACCCACAGCGCGTCGGCGCCGGCCGCCTCGAAGGCCGACGCATCCGCGAGCCACTCGCCAAGGTCGTCCGTCTGCCGAGGGAGCAGGACACCGATCTTGACCGCTCGCGAACCCTCCGGATGCGTCACGACGCCAGGCTACGCGCGGGCCGCGCGCAATGGCTTGCACTCGCAGCTGAATTTATGCCGCTAGGCACGTGATTCCGCCACGCGGCCAGGCTCGACCAGGCGGTGTATAAGGCGGTGTACAAGGCGGCCAGCAGGCCGTTAGCGTCGTTAAGCCGGGACTGAAACCTTCTGCCGGATGCGCGGTCGCGGATGTCGCGGATGTCGCGGATGTCGCGGACCCAGCCGAGGCCGAGGTGCGCGGTGGAAGCCTGACGCTGGTCACGAAGCCGGGAATTGTGGTCGACACCGATGGAATGGGTACGCGGCCAGCTTGATCCCTTTCGGCGGAGACTTTTCAGCAAATGCGGCTGAAAAGTCTCCGTTCCAGCGGATCATGGACAGCCGGACGGCGGGCCCCGACCATCCTGGCTCTCAGTCACGGTATGACATGGACATTTCCGCAGCCATTAGGTATGCACTCTCCAATGAATCCGCGCTGAAGGAATCCGTAGGATCTCCGCCCTATTCGTACCGAGGGCGGCGCGGTCACGGATGGATGATTTCCTCGGTAGCTTCGTTGCCGGGTGTTTGTGGTGCGTTCGCTGTCTCGAGGCGGGAGCGGACTTGGGCGGCCTGGGGTGCGCCGAGTGCATCGAAGATAGCGAGCGCTTGTTGCCATGATTCTCGGGCTGGGCTGAGCTGGCCGGCGTCGTCTTGGATCTTGCCGAGGGTGTAGAGGGCGAGCGCTTCGCCCTGCCGGTTGCCGATCCCGTGCGCGGCGGCGAGAGCCTGGTGGGCGTAGTCGAACGCCTCGTCGAAGCGGTGGAGGTGGCGGTAGATTTGCGCGAGGTTGAATAGGGTCCAACCGCCGCCCCAGGGGTCGTCAATCCGCTTGAAGAGGGCTAGGGCCTGCTGGGAGTAGTCGATAGCGGTGTCATGGCGCTGCAGATCCCCGTATGTTTCGCCGAGGATGCACAGGGCCCAGGCTTTGCCCCACGGGTCATCGATCGCGTCGAAGATCTCCAGAGAGAGTTCAGTGCAGTCGATGGCATTGTCGAAATGCCGCAGGTCCCGGTGCGCGATGGCGAGCAGGGTCAAGGCTGCCGCCTCGACCCACCGGTCACCAATCTGGCGGCTGAGGCTGATTGCCTGCTCGAAGTGCGCGAACGCGGCGTCGAAGTCTCGAACGTCCCGGTAGGCATTGGCGATGCTGGTCAGCAGGCGAGCTTCGCCATACGTGTCGTGGCTTTCCCGGACGGCGGCGAGGCCGCGCCGATGGGTGGTGATCCAGTCGGTCCATCGCTTGCGGACGGTGAAGTAGCTCCACAACGCGAACGGAAGCTTCCACGCGATGTCGGACAGCCCGTTCTCGGCAGCCTGAAGTGTCGCGGCGACCAGGTTGGCCCGTTCGGTCTCGCACCAGCCCAGCGCGGCGCCGGGAGAGGTCAGCTTGAGTGGCTGACTGGCTGGGTCCGGATGCTCGAGAGGGATGTGGCGGCGCCGGGGCATGAGAACCCGGTCAGCGGCATCCGCCGTGTGGACGTACCAGTCGAGCACCCGGCGCACCGCGGCTTCGCGTTCGGGTGCCGGTTCGTCGGCGTTGGCGCGTTCCAATGCGTAGACACGCAGCAGATCATGGAAGCGGTAGCGGTATGGGGAAATCTCTTTCAGCAGATGCACGCTGGTCAGGGAATCGAGCTGCCGGCGTGCCTGGTGCCTGGTGGTGGCGCCGAGCACCGCCACCGCGGCGAGACTGATCTCGGGGCCGGGGTGTAGGCCGAGCAGCCGGAACATCCGCGCCGCCGCCGGAGCCAGGGCCTTGTACGACCAGGAGAACGCGGCCCGCACCGCAGTGGTCTCGTCGTCATCGGTGGCGAGCAGGTCCAGCCGGTCGTACTCGTCCGCCAACTGCTGGGTCAGGTCCGCCAGCATGAGGTGGGGGCGGGTGTTGGCGCGTTCGGCGGCCAGGCATAACGCGAGCGGCAGGTATCCGCACAACCGCGCCAGGTCCGCCGCCTCATCCGGTTCGGCGTCCACCCGCGCGGGCCTGATCACCCGGCGCAGTAGGGCCAGCGCCTCGGCCTCCGCGAGCGAATCGACCGGTACGCGGCGAGCACCGTCGCGCATGATCAGCCCCGACAACTGGCTCCGGCTGGTCACCATCGCCAAGCAACCCGCAGACGCAGGAAGGAGCAACCTAACCTGCTCCGACGTGGCGGCGTTGTCCAGCACGATCAGCACCCGCTGGCCATCCAGCCGGGAGCGGAACCGCGCGGAGCGCTCTTCGGCACTTGGCGGAATCATCTCCGGTGACACGCCGAGAACCCGCAGGAACCCATCGAGCACCTCATCGGGCTGTACGGGCACACCGGTGGGGTCATAGCCACGCAAGTCCGCGAACAGCGTCCCGTCCGGGAAAAGCGGCTGTACCCGGTGCGCCCAGTGCACGGCGAGAGCCGTCTTACCGACCCCGGCCGTACCGGACACCGACGCGATCACCACCGTGGCGGGCTGTTCGCGGGCCTCCGCCAGCAGGCCGTCCAGCTGCGCCAGCTCGGCCTCGCGCCCGGTGAAGCCGGGCACGTCCAACGGCAACTGCCGCGGCGCTGGCGACGTCCTCGCACCTGAACTCGCGCGCCCCACGGCTGCAGCGATGAGTTCAGCTGGCCAGAAAGCGGCCCCGGTGATCGGCTGAGGATACTGCCCTGGGATGCCGCTCTCACCTCGGTTCGCGGGCCTCGGCTCGTCCTCCTGCCCAGGCGGCCGGTCGGCGTTGACGGCGTTGTCCCAAGCGGTCGACCTGTTCCTGTCGGGTGACATGGTGGGGAAGGGGAGGTCACGAGGCGGAATGCCCGCGAGGATCGCCTGGTGGAGATGCTGGAGTTGCCGGCTGGGTTCGACGCCTAACTCGCCGACGAGACGACCCCGCGCTTCACCGTAGACGGCCAGCGCCTCGGCCGGGCGCTCGCCGTGGCACAACGCCGCCATGAGCTGGGCCCACAGCCGTTCACGCAGCGGATAGTCGGCGACCAGGGCCCGCAGTTCCCGATGACCTCCCAGTGTCGGCCGCGCACCAGGTCGGCTTCGATGCGTCGTTCCAGAACGACCAGGCGGTTTTCTTCCAACCGGGCGGCTTCGGCCTGACCCGTCGTGGACATCGGCAGCCCGGCCAGCGCCGGGCCCCGCCACAGCGCGAGCGCTTCCCGCATCGCTTCCACAGCCGCGGCGATATCCCCCGCGGCAAAACCCCGCTCGCCGTCGGCGGCGAGTCGTTCGAACTCGAGCAAGTCCAGCTCCCATGGCTCGAGCCGCACCAAATACCCCCGCGCCCGTGTCACTATCCGCGCCGCGGTATCCGCGCCACCGGCCCGCCGCAACGCCGCGCGTAGCCGCGATACATACCCCTGGATTAGGTTGTTAGCCGTACCAGGTAACCGCTCACCCCACAACCGGTCGATGAGGTGAGCCCGGGACACCACCTGATTCGCGCGCAACGCCAACAGGGCCAGCAAGGCCCGTTGCGATGGCTGGCACTCGGCCAGCAGGTCACGGTCACCGTCCCGCAACTCCACCGGACCCAACAGTCGCAGCTGCACGACACACCCCCGCTTTTCAAGTGGTCCGAGAGCGCTGTCAAACGCATCATCGTGCTCCACTCCCCTCTCTGCAAGCGGATAGCCAGCGGACAGCCAGCGGGCGGCCAGCGCACGTCCAGCTTGGCGACAAGCAGCACATGTCACACTGACTCCGCTGGAAGAAGGGAAGGCGAAAAGAGGAGCGGGATGAGGCAGCCGTCGAGGGCAGCGCCTAGCCGACATTTAGCGGCCACGGCAACAATCGCCGGCCGAACGACCACACCGGCCAACGTCCGCTCATAACTTAACGTTCAAGCATTCCTGCGTGAAACTCATCAGATGTGAAGGTAAAACAGATGAAGATTCTCTCGAAGGTACGAAGAAGCCGCATTTTAGCCATCCCATTCGCGATCATCTCGATGCTCGCAGTCGCGTCCGCCCTAATTTTCGCGGCCCCAGCCCCAGCCCACGCGGCGTACTGGTACGCCTGCCACAGCCACTCTGGCATTATGCTCTGCCTTTATGACGGTCACCTCAGCGATGGCCGCGTTTCGATCAGCACGACGCTGCAAAACAAGACTTCGTACACTCTGGTCGTCGGCTTCTACACGCTTACCGCTCCGAACCATTGGGTTGTGTCGCACGCCAGCGGCTACCTTACGCCAGGTTCAACCTGGTATCTGAATAAGGTCATCAACGCGACGTCGTACTACCAGGAAGTGCGCTGCGGCTACGGAAATTCCAACGGAGGCATCCTGGACGGGCTCTCCCACAGCAGTTGGTGACGCGCCGATCTTGGTCATCTCAAGGTGATTCTCCTGCCCGGCTCCGGTGTCGACACCGGAGCCGGGCTTTGCCCATCTAGGACCCCGGCGGTAAGGACTCCGGGCAGTGGGCGGCTCAGATCGGCTTCACTCTGCCTCGAAGAGGTGACGCCGATGGGCAATAGCGGCCGCCTCGCCGCGCGAGCTGACGCCCAGCTTCCCGAGGATGTTCGAGACGTGCACGCTCGCGGTCTTCACGGAGATGAACAGCTCCTCGGCGATCTCACGGTTGCTGCGGCCCGTCGAGACGAGCCGAAGCACCTCGTACTCCCGGGCGGTGAGCCCGAGCCGCGGCGGTTCCGGTACGGAATCGCCGGTGAACGTGATCCGAGCCCGGCGAGCGAGAGAGTCGATCTCGGCCGTCAACGGCATGGCGCCAAGCTGCCTGGCGATCGAGGCGGACCGGCCAAGGTACGCCGCCGCGTCGCGCTTGTCGCGCTGTCCTTCGGCGGCGGCTGACTCGGCGGCACGCAGCAGGGCACGGGCGAGGGCATACGGCTGGCGCATGCTCTCCCAGGCGGCGGCGACCGCTTCCCATGTGGGCAGGTCAGTGCCAGCCTCGGCGCGCGCCGCCTCAGCGGTGAACGTGAGCCGCTGCGCCTCCTGGAGCGGCCCGTCTGCGCCCAGCGTCGCGGCCTGGGTACGCAGGTCGGCGAGCGGAGACGGCCGGTCGCCCACCGCGCACGCGCCCACCGCGCACGCGCGCGCCGCGGTGACCAGCAGAGGCCAGGCGTATCTAGGGCTGTTGGCCAGCGCCCCCTCCCGCAGCGCCCGCTCCACGACCTCGTGCGCGTCTCGCGTACGGCCTTCTGCGATCCGCAGGTCGATATTCAGGCCGAGCCGCGGAAGGTCCAGCTGGGCCCGGCCATAGTCGCGGGCGAGGGAGTGTGCCGCGGCCAACGCCGAGCCGGCCTGGGCGAGGTCCCCGCGCGCGATCGCGATGTCCGCGGCGAGGCAGTGGAGCATCGCCCGGTGCGGCGGTGGGGGCGAGAGCTCCAGGGCGTGGTCGATGACCTCGAGTGCCTCGTCCCACCGGCCCAGGGAGACCAGCGGCTCGGCGAGGTTGATCGACAGGAAGGCGCCTGAGGTCCGCGCGACGCCGTAATCCTGGGCGACAGCGATGCCCCGCCGCGCCACGTTCGCGGCGTCCTCGTGCCGCCCCGCACCTTCGTAGAGGTCCGACTCGGAGGTGGCTATGAGCAGCAGGGCGGGAAACGCGCGAGCACGCATGGCGATCGTCCAGGCCTCGGCGAACGCAGCGGTCTCGGCACTCAGGTCGCTGTAGTAGCCGCCTGTCCACGCGAGCGTGCAAAGCGCGTACGCCTCGGCGGACACGTCGCCCACCTGGCGGGCGATCGCGAGCGCCTCGTCCGCCACCGCGAGCTTCTCGGCGTGCTCGTCGGCGGCATTGAGCACCCGCGCCAGGAGGTTGAGGATGTGCGCCCGGGTGGCGGTCGGCGGGTCCGCCGGTGCCAGCCGAGCTGCCTGGCGCAGGTCGTCGACGGAGTCGGGACGGCCGAGGTCGAATTTGAGCCTCCCGCGCTGTCTGATCACGCCGGCGGCGCGTTCCGGATCCGTGGCGGTGTTGACCTCGCGCAGGGCCATCTCGGCGAAGGCGAGACCGCGTTCGCTCTCCCCGGCCAGCTCCGCCGCCACGGCCGCCGCTTCCAGCACGCCCAGATGGTCCGTTCCTACCCGCTCGGCTGCGTCCGGCACCGTGTCCCACAGCTCCAGCACCCGGGCCAGCATGCCGAGCTGCGCTTCGTACGCCAGCGACCGTGCCGTGGCCGCCGCCGCGTGCCAGGCGCTGGCCAGTGCCCGGGTCGTGTCATGGGCGGCATACCAATGGTGGGTGAGCTCGATCGCGGAGCGCGGGGACGGGAGCAGACCCGGGTTGTGCTCCAGCGCCTCGGCGAAACGGGCGTGCAGGCGGGTCCGCTCACCCGGTAGCAGGTCGTCATGAACGGCCTCGCGGATCAGGGTGTGCCTGAAGGCGTACCCTTCGCCGTCGACGACCAGCACGTTGCCCTCGACCGCGGGACGCACCAGGGCGGACAGCGCCATATCATCCAGGTCCGTGACCGCCGCAAGCAGCCCATGCTCGGTCCGCACGCCGCCGCCGCTGGCCACCCGCAGCAGCTCCTGAGTCTCCTGGGGCAGCCGCTCCACACTGGCGAGCAGCAGGTCGCGCAGCGACTCCGGCACGCGTTGGGACTCGCCGTCGCCGCCGATAAGAGCCTCCACGAACAGCGGGTTGCCCTCGCTGCGTGCGTAGATCCTGTCGATGACCGCATCCGGCAGCGCCCGATCGAGGACGCCCACCACCTGTTCGACGACCTCGCGCCGGGTCAGCCGCCGCAGCTCAAAGCGGGTGACCGTGGCGACGCGGTCGAGCTCGGCCAGGAGCGGGCGCAGGGGATGCGCACGATGTACTTCGTCGGCTCGGTAGGTCACGACGATCAGCAGCCGCGCGTCCGATCGCTGATAGCGGACGAGGAACGACACCAGGTCCCGGGTCGAACGGTCGGCCCAGTGGGCGTCCTCGACCGCCAGGACCACCGGGCTTTCGTCGGCGAGGCGCTCGAACAACGCGAGCACCTGCTCGAACAGCCTGGCACGCGCCTCGGCACCCGCGGCGTCGCCCGGGGGCTCCCCGAACTCCGGGAGCAGCCGGGCGAGTTCCCGCGTCTCACCGCCAGGCAGCAGGGCGGCCACGCCCTCATGCCCCAGGTCGCGAACGAGTCGGCGGAACATGGCGGTGAACGGCGCGAAGGGCAGGCCCTCCGTGCCGAGCTCGAGGCAGCCACCGACGAGCACCCGGGCGGCATCGGCGGCGGCCCGCTCGGCGAACTCGCCGATCAGCCGGGTCTTGCCGATCCCCGCTTCACCACCGATCAGCATGGTTGACGTCGATCCGGACCGGGCCCGGGCGAGTGCGTCCTCCAGCGCGGCCAGCTCGTCGTCGCGTCCCACGAGCAGGGGGCTCACCGTGCGGGCACTCATGTCCACAGCATGCCATCAGCTCACGCTTACTCCCGGTGCGGGGTTCTGCGCGGTTCCTTGCCGAACGTTCCCGGGCCGTGTGGGGACCGGCAGAAACATCGACGATGTTGCCGGATAACTGCCTGGTTCACGGGCATCAGTTGTGCGAGGTTAAGTGACGGCTGCTAACCGCGCACGGCGCACGAGCGGTTAGCACGCCTATCGGGGAGATCACCCCGCTTTAAATGCCTGTGCTCCTGGCCAAGCCCGCCAGGGAACCGCCTTAACCAAAGGATATTCCTAACCTAATGGAGGACGCAGATGAACTCGGCTCCTGAGTTCGGTCCAGGTTTTATCTTCAGACGTCGCCGACGACTTCTTCGCGCCCCCGCAGTGCTGATGGCTGCGTTGATCATAGCGATCGGCGGGACCGTCGTTGCAGCTTCCCCGGCGTCTGCTGCTACCACCCGCTGCGTTAAGGAGCCTGCCGGCTGGGGCGGAGTGGATACCTTCGAAGTGTGCACCACAGTAGGCATAAACTTGGTGACCAGCCTAGTGAAGTTTTTCACTAGCCGTTACCGCCCTGGCCCGCAGCACCTCTATCTGGCGAACAATTTGTATAAAAATGATGTGGGCTCGGGAGACGTAACGGTTGAATGTATTCCGGCGCCGGGGCCCGGATCGGCCTGTTCTTTCACCAGAATCGCCTGCAATCCAGTCGGAACGCAGAAATGGTACACAGTGGGCGGGTACAGGGAAGACTACGCTGGCCATATAATTGTCGAGACCGCTACAACACCTCCCCAATGGGAGTCAGTTGGCGGTTCTTGTTAGCGAACGCAGTCGCTGGCGCGGCCCCGCTCCGGCCGACACCTACCGGCGCGGGGCCGCTCGCCTACGGCGTTTGAAAGGCGCTCACTGACGAATCCGGTGAAGAACAGTCAGCCCGGTGATCATTTGATGGGGTAAAGCTCACTCCAGAACCAGTCGTAGAGGGCAGTCGAGTAGGATATGACCGGCTTGGCATGATACGGCCTAAAAGGCGTGCATTGCAGGCCGCCTGGGCCCGGTTGGTAGATGGGCTCGGGATTCCACCAGGCGTTTACAAAGTTGTGGTTATTGTCATACCAGGAGACTTCGGCAAGCCAGGAACCAGCCTGGATCTCTCCCGTGTGGTGATAGTTTGCCACACAGACCTGATACCTCGACCCGTCGTAATACTTGACCAAAGTGACCCATTGGTCTCTGAGTTGGCTGCAGTAAACGACATTGTTATAGATCTTGCATGGATGGGTGCGATACACTTCCTGCGCGGCCCGCGCGGGGACAGTGAACGTGAGCGAGCTTGCCACCATACCGACGGCAAGTGCGACCGTGACCGCGGAGCGGGCCACGCCACGAGCTACCCTGGCTTGCATACGATTCCTCCCTTGCGCCGGGATCAGGCAGACATGCGCTCGGCGTTGATGGTTGCCGGTCCTCAGCCGGAAACCCAGGTAGGAAGACCGGCAGTTTACCGGCAACTTTGGCGCACTCGCGGTGTTCGTCAGGGCGCGGCAGCCGTTATGGACCATTATTCAAAACGGCTAACGCTGCGTGACACGCCGAGTCCAGATGACGCCGATGGTAACGGCGAGAAGGACGGTCGCGGCGCCGGACGCAGTCATTGTTTGTGCCGCCCCGAGCGTTCCAACAATCGGGCCACCGGCCGCAGTGCCAAGAGGAGTGGCGACCATGACAATGGCGCTGCGCGCTGCGAGTACGGTGGGCAGGTTAGCGCTGGGAGTGGAGGATTGGAACAGGGCGTAGGTCAGCGGGGTGAATGGGCCGTAGATCAGCCCGCCGAGGGCAAAACATGCCAGCGTCACACCAACCGGGGAGAATACGAATGGCAGCAGGCATGCGCCCCACCCCGCGACGATCAGGAGCGTGACCCGCCGGATGTTGCGGTTTCGCAGCGTGCCCGTAATCAACGCTGCGACTAGCGCGCCAACGCCGAAGGACGTCCAGTATGCGCCGAGCAATCCAGCACTGGCGTGCAGGTCGTGTGTGACATAGATAGGTAGCGCGTCTTCGACCGGGCCGTAGAAGAAGAAGAATAGCCAGGTCAGGATGATCAGGCTCATCAAGTTAAGCCGGCGAAGCTGCCGGAAGCCGGATTCTGCCGCGCGGGCGTGAACCGGTTCGCCCGCAGTCGCTGTGCTCAGCCGTGTGCGCCGGGCCTGTATGCCAAGGAATACGAACGAAGCGGCGTCCAAGGCGATGAGGGATCCAATACCCAGCGGCCCCAGGAGGAGTCCAGCAAGCGATGGCCCTACGATTACGGCTATGGACACTTGCGCGCTATAGAGGGAGTTTGCGCCAAGCCGGCCTTCCGGGCCGCTCAGCTCCGAAAGCATCGTGTACTCGCCGGCGTTGCCCCAGGCCGTCATGACTGACGAGCCGGCGAGAAGCGCCACGTAAACGTATGGCGTCAAGCAACCGGCTGCCCACAGGATCGCGATCGTAGCGAGGAAGCCAGCTCGAACCCAGGCGTGGGCGACGACCAGTGCCCGCACGGGCCGGTTGCGCAGGAAACGGCCCAGCGCCAGGGCTCCCGCGACGCCTGGCAGGGTGTAAGCGGCAACGACGATACCGACAAAAACTCCGACATTTCCGGGCGGGGCGATCAGCACCGCCAGCCAAGCGATGCTAACCGTGCTCATCCCATCGCCCAGGGCCGAGACACCCTGGCCGAGCAGAAGGCGGCGAGTCTGAGTGTCACTCAAAAGGTCTCGGTATTCCACGGGGATCATGCTTTGTGCCCTTCTTAGGCGGACGGCTGCGCCAAGTGGGTGGTGGCGGATGACCGCCACCACCCACCACCGAGGGGTGCGCGTCTACCGCTCGTCGACGATTTCGCCGTCCTCGGCGGCGGCGTCCTGAGTGAGCGACATCGCCGCGCGGGCTTCGGGTGTCGGCATTGCCGCGAGGGCCGCTTGCATCTGTGCGGCGGAGTCCCAGCGCCAGATGTCGGTGAAGGTTCCGTCCTTCAGCCGGGTCAGCCGGGTATCGGACAGGCCGGGGTGGGCTGCGCGGATGGCGGTGATCAGCGTGGCCCGCCGGGTTAGCAGCTCCTCGAGGTCGGTCGGGTCAACGTGGTAACGATGGGCCCTGACAACTGCCATGTCGGTTCCTTTCTTGTCTGGCCGGCGGTCGACGATGACCGCGCCGCCGGGTGCCGCCCGGGTGGCGGTCAGCCCCAGGCGCCGGCCACCTGCCTGGTGGTTGCGTTGAGGCGGTTGAAGAGGTTGGTCGTGGCGATCATGAGGACCAGGGCTGCGAGTCCCTGCTCGTCGTAGTGATCGGCGGCTTCGTCCCAGATGTCGTCCGGTACCGGGTCGGACCGGTCGGCCAGTCGGGTGGCGGCCTCGGTGAGCGCCAGCGCGGCGCGCTCGGCGTCGGTGAAGTAGGGCGCCTCCCGCCAGGCCGCCAGCGCGAACAGGCGGTCGTCGGTCTCGCCGGCCTTCTTGGCGCTGCGCGCGCCGGAGTCGACGCAGGCGCTGCAGCCGTTGACCTGGCTCGCGCGCAGGTGGACGAGCTCGAGCGTCGCGGGCGGCACGCCGCCCTTTCCGGTGGCCTTGAACAGGCCCTGGATGGCCTGCATCGCGTCAGGAAGGACCATCGCTGGGTTGCTCATCCGTGCTTGCATGACTGCTCTCCTTCAAGGTCGCCGGGTGTACGTGGTCGTCGGGTGTACGTGCTTGACCGGGTCCGAAAATCCACGGGTTTCGGAGCCCCGCTCGGCCCGGGCCGCGGTGCGGGCTTTCCCCTTCCCGGTCGGCTCTGCGCCGCAGCTGTGAGTAAGCATGCGGGGGCGTGTTGATAGATCCGCGATGTGTTCGCGATGGACGCCCGATGTGTCCTATCGGGTCCGCACGACGGCGATGAGCACCGGCAGGCTCGGATCACTCAAACGACGGTCCCGGCCAGTGCTGGACCGCGCCCTGAGGAGACGGTGAAGGGGTAGGGCCCACCCACTGGTGCGCTGCTCGCCTCACCGGAGGCCGGCGAGGAATCTGCGGGCCTCGTCGGCTTCGGGCACGCCGAGGTCCGTGTTCAGGTCCAGGGCTTGCTTTGCGTGATCGCGGGCCAGGTCGATGCGGCCGAGAGCGCGATGGGCATGCGCCAGGCCGTGGTGGGCGCGGGCCTGTTCGGGGCGGTTTCCCACCTCGCGGGCGAGAGCAAGGGCGGCACCGTGGTCGTCAACCGCCTGGGCGGGGTCACCCATGGAGCCCGCGGTTTCTCCCAGGCCGTTGAGCGCTTCGGCTTGGTCGCGCCGGTAGCCGAGCTCACGGAACAGGTCCAGGGCCTGCCGGTGATGGGCGCGGGCCTGTTCGTAACGGCCCTGCCGCCGGTACACCAGCCCGAGGTTGCCCAGCGTGGTCGCTTCGCCGCCCCGGGTGCCGAGCTTGCGGTACAAGGCAAGGGCCTGGCGATGATGGTCGTGGGCCTGTTCGTAGTGTCCCTGTCGCTCGCAGACGAGACCGAGGTTGCCCAGCACGTTGGCTTCGCCGAGCCGCTCGCCGAGTTCTCGATTCAGCTCCAGGGAGCGCTGGTAGTGTTCGCGGGCCCGGTCATAGTCTCGCTGCCGCAAGTACGCGACACCGAGCCGGTACCAGGCCCGGGCTTCACCCAGCCCGTAGCCGATTTCGCGGGATAGGTCCAGGGCGTGCCGGGAGTGTTCGGTTGCCTTCTCGTAGTGCCCCTGCCGCCAGTTCGTAACCCCCAAGTCGAGCAGCGTGCGGGCTTCGGCCGCCTGGTCGCCGCAACGTCGGCTTGCGTGGAGGGCCTGGGTATGCAGGGCGAACGCGTCGGCATGATGGGCATGATCGTCGAGGTAGCGGTGCAGGGTGGCCGCCAGGTGGCTGGTGTGGGCGGGCCAGTCACTGTCGGCGGCGTAAGCGCCGACGGCGATGAGGTTGGCGCGTTCAGCGTCCAGCCATCCGGTCGCGTGGGCCGCGCCGCCGAACGGCACGGTAGCGGTGTCTGGTTCGGGGATCCGTGGCCTGAGGTGTTTGCTGTACGGGTAGAGGAGATCGACCGCCCGGCACGCGGTGTACAGGTAGTGGCCGAACAGCCGGGTCAGGGCGTCGCGGCGGGCGTCGGCGTCTTCTTCGTCGGCTGCGGTTCTGCGGGCGTATTCGCGTAGCAGGTCATGGAAGGTGTAGCGGCCTGGCTCATGTTGCAGCAGGACGTGGGCGTCCAGGAGGTTCTCCAGGAGCGCCTCGGCCTGCTCAACAGGGATGTCGGCCAGCGCGGCGGCCGCGTGGGCGTCGACGTCGCGCCCCGGGTGCAGACCGAGGAGCCGGAACATGCGTTGCTCGGCGGGATCCAGCTGCTGGTAGGACAGGGTGAACGCGGCCGCGACAGCCCTCTCGGCGGTGGACAGCTCGGTCAGTCTGCGGCGTTGATCACGGAGTCGGTTGGCCAGGTATTCGACGTTCCATTGCGGCCGGTGATGCAGGCGGGCGGCGGCGATTCGTATGGCCAGTGGCAGGAAGCCGCACAGGTGCAGCACGTCGAGGACGGCGATGGGTTCGGCGTTCGCCCGGGCTCCCACGATTCGGGTGAACAGGTCGACGGCGTCCTCGGCCGGCAGCAGGTCCAGGGACAAGGCGTGGGCGCCGTCCAGGTCGGTCAGCCGTCTGCGACTGGTGATCAGCATGAGGCTGCTCGAGGCACCCGGCAGCAAGGGCCGCACCTGATCGGTGTCGACGGCGTTGTCCAACACGGCCAGGACCCGGCGGTCGGCGAGTTCGGCCCGCCACAGCGCGGCACGATCGGTGACCGAGGCCGGGATGCGTTCGGTGGGCACGCCGAGCTGCCGCAACAAGATTCCGAGAGCGGCGCCGACCTCGATCGGTACCTGGCCGGCCGTGTGTGCATGCAGGTCGACGAAGAGCTGGCCATCGGGGAAATGGCCGGCGAGCCGGTGCCCGGCATGGACCGCGAGCGCCGTCTTACCGATCCCGGCCATGCCGTCGATCGCCGAGATCATCACGACGCCGCCGCCGCCGGGCTGCGGGTAGGCGAGCCGATCGAGTTCGGCGGCACGCCCGGCAAAATCCGGGGTGTCGTAGGGCAGGAAGTTCGGCCGTCGCCGTTGCTGGCTCGGCGCGGCGTCACCAGGTCCGGCGTCACCAGGTCCGGCGTCACCAGGTCCGGCGTCACCAGATCCGGCGTCACCAGATCCGTCACCAGGTCCGGCGTCACCAGGTCCGTCACCAGGTCCGTCACCAGGTCCGGCGTCATTGGCCGGCTCCTGGTCGGAGGCGACTGGCCCGGCGATGGGGGCGGATCGATGGTCCAGGCCTGGGTCGTCACGCAGAATGGCTTGTTCAAGGGCTACGAAAGCCCGGCCCGGGTCAAGTCCCTGCTGCTCGACTAGCGCCGCCCGTAGAGTGCGGGCGACCGACAGCGCGTCGGCCTGCCGTCCCGCGCGATGCAGGGCCAGCATGAGCTGGCCCGACAGCCGCTCCCGCAACGGATGCGCCTCGACGTGGGCGGCCAGTTCTTCGATGAGATCATCGTGGCGGCCCAGGGACAGTTCAAGATCGGCCAGGCGTTCGACAGCGGTCAGCCGCCGCTGGTCCAACCGTGCCCGGGCACTGGTGACGTAGTCGGCGTTCACGTCCGCGAGTGGCTCTCCCCGCCACAGCGCCAGCGCGGCGCGTGTCTGGTGCGCGGCGGCCTGTGGATCACCGGCGGCCGCCTGCGCCTGGGCAGCAGTGATCTTGCTGGTGAACTCCTCAAGATCGAGCTGCCCGGGCTCGGGGAGGATCACGTATCCGGCCGCCTGAGTCGCGAGCACCTGTGGCGCCCCCGCGGCGCGCAGCACCTGGCGGATCGCCGTTACCGCGGCGTGTATCTGCGCGCGGGCCGTATCCGGCGGTGTCAGGCCCCACATCGCGCCGATGAGCCGGTCGGCGCTCAGCACGGTCCGGGCGTGCAGGAGCAGGTAGGCGAGCACCGCGCGATGCCGCGGCGCCACCCTCGGCAGCCGCCGGCCCGTGGCCGACACCTCCACCGGACCCAGGATCGTGAATCGCACACCCAATTTCGGCCCCAAGGCTAGCGGCGTTCATCACCGCCGCACGGACCCGATAGGACATATCGGGGCATCCATCGCGAACACATCGCGAATCTATCAACACGGCCCCGCATGCTTACTCACAGCTCCGACGCAGAGCCGACCGGGACGGGAAAGCCCGCTTTGCCGTCTCTGGCGAGCAGGAGTCCCGACGGGGATCCGGAGCGGAGAACACGCACGGGCCAAACCCACGCAAGGAGGTTGTCATGTTGGGTGAGACCCCGCCCAGGCCAGGACTTTCCCTGATTGAACCTGAGACCGCCACCGGCGAGGCCGCGAGCCTGCTCGCCGCCACACAGAAGGCCCTTGGCGTCACCCCCAACATGACCAAGGCGATGGCCAACAGCCCAGCAGCATTGAAGGGCTACCTGGACTTCTCCGGTGCCCTGCGCGACGGCAGCCTGCCGACAGCGGTGCGCGAGCGCATCGCGTTGCTCGTGGCGCAGGAGAACAGCTGTGACTATTGCCTGTCCGCGCATACCTACATCGCCACCAAACTGGCCGGGCTTACCGAGGCCGAGGCCACCAGCGCCCGCAAGGGCCAAGCCGGTGATCCCCAGGCCGCCGGCGCGCTGACCTTCGCCGCCGCGCTGGTCCGCAACCACGGCACCGTTTCCGACGATGAGCTGGCCGCCGCCCGCTACGGCGGACTGTCCGACGGGCAGGTCGCCGAGGTCGTCGCCCACGTCGCCCTCAACATTTTCACCAACTACCTCAACAAGGCCGGCCGAGTCGATATCGACTGGCCGCTCGTCCGCCACACCGGCTAACCGTTTCGGAGAAGACCCCGATGGCCACAGCCACGATCAAAGCAATCAGCGACTGGCCGGCTCAGGCGGCGCTGCCCCCGGCTGGTCGGGCAGAAGCTTGTGGGCTGGCTCCCACGAGGACCATCACCAGGAACCGGGCAGCGCCACGGCAGATTCGGGCGTCCTGTTCCGCCGCGACGGGCCCGCGCTAATGCGCGGAGGCCGGCGCCGTAAGCTTGGCCCTTCCTCGGAGGGGGCGCCGGCGACGAGATCCCGCAATCGATTCCAGCGCTCCTCGTGGCGCTGGTCGTAGCGGTGTGTTGCGCGTGCGGCTCGGCGGGGCCGGCTGACGTAGCGATTCGCCGCCCACCACGACCCCGGTTTGGCCAGCCTGATTGCGCCGACGAGGGCGACGATACCGATGACGATACCGATAACGCCGGTCATGACCTTTCCTTTGAGCAGGCATATCCCGCAGAGCAGGAGATTGACGGCGATGACGGAGATCGACGACCACCATGTCGTCGTCCCGACGCGGCCGGTCAGAAAGTCGGCTCCGCCGATGAGCGCTCCGGTTATCGCCAGAACGCAGAAGGTTGCATCGACCGATTTTCGCCCCTCGTTGGTCCAGTAGACGTCTTTGAGGTGAAGCCAGAGCGCGAATTCGTCGACTGTGAGGCCGACGCCCACCCCGAAGACGGCGGCGGCGACGTCGAGAGCCGCTCCTTGCGGCGTTGCGGATACCAGAACAATTCCTGTGCCGATGATGATCAAAATGCCGAAAACCTGGTGATGAACGTGATTGCCTGCGATCCGGACGTTGCTCAGGCCGGCGCCGGCGCCGCTGCCTGATCGGATCAGCCTGGTCACGGTTCTCGTGATGAGGAAAGTCATCAGTATCGCGAGGAACATCCACATCATCGGCCGCAAAGGAGAGCCACCCACCCCGATCGAGATCTTGAACCCCGAAGCGAAAGAATAAACGCTGGCGGCAGCATCGACCCGCACGACATCCACCCCCGTCTACCGCCTGGTGCTTGGAGTCTACTGGCGGAATGTCCCGGCGAGCTGGACCGCACGGCTCCGGCACGGCGAACGAGGCCAGCGGAAACGGCCATCGATGCGCAGCGGTGCGGGCCCACCATAGCCAGGGCAAAGACGCAGATACCCTTCCCGAACGGCTGCGCGAGCGGATCTCCCGCAACGCAGCCGCCGCAGGACGGCCCGAAGACCGGCTAAATCCTCGCCAAGCGCACGGCGCGCGTTCTCGATCGTGTCCGAATCCCTCACGCGTCGCCTCCGTATGCAGTGGAGGGGTTTGTCAATGAATTGTCACAGACATCAGCCGGCGCTGTCCGACACCAGCGGCGACCGGATTGCGCTGATCACGAAATGCTCCGGAGCGACACGACTGAGGCGATCGGGACATGCCGGCTGATGCTGAACAGCTGGCCGCCGCTCCGGCGCGGCTGACGATCATATTGCCGCCGCTCCCCGAGGCGGCTGGAATGGCCAGACGCGCCATGCGCGAAGCGCTGGCGTCTTGGGTCCTGGAGCATCTCATCGAGAGCGCGACCTTGCTCACCTCGGAACTGGTCGGCAATGCCGTCCGGCATGCCCGCACAGAAGGATCGGCGCTGGAGTTGAGGCTGCACCTTGCGGGGAACCTCCTGCGGATTGAGGTCCTGGACACAGACCCGCGAACGCCCACCCTGCGGGATGGAAACGTGCTGGAAGAGGGCGGTTTTGGGCTCGTGCTGGTCGATGCTCTCGCCGACAACTGGGGTGTGCGGCGAACCAACCGCGGCAAAGCGGTCTGGTTCGAACTGCGGAGCATGCGGCCAGGCGAGCACGACCACCAGCCGCCAGACAACGACGGCAAACGCTGGGATTGCTGGATAACGACATGAGGACGAGACGCCAACGGAACACTTGAGCACCGCGATGTTCTTCACCACACCCGGTAGCCATTACTGACCGGCATCGTCAGGGTGCTCAACTTGATAGGTCACGGCGGCGAATCATCCACGCGTTGGCGTCGTCATTCCAGGAAAGTTCGATCCATACGTTCGGGGGGAGATTCAGGCTGAAATCACCGAGAGCGCGAGCCGCTTCGTCGGGAATGGTGGGCGGAAGCGACAAAGCGACGTGATTGTTGTCATCGATGAGTCGGCATCCGAGTGAACTACTGAGGGCGTCGCTCCACCAACGGACCGACTCGTGGTCGTATTCTGCTTGACCGTCCTCCCCGCCCGCGTCTTCACCGCGTTCGTGGGTTGATTTGCGCTGAATCAGACCTCGGATGGCCTCGTAGACGTCCTCCCCGGCCTTGCTGGCGATTGCCTGGATGAACGGCAGGATGGTTGCGGTCGCGGTCGCCACCAGGACAATGTCAACGATCGTCGCCGGCGCCCTGGGTGCTTGCGGCTCGCCCCACCGGATATCGTCACCACAGCGAGGACATGGCTCGTCCAAGTCGAGTGCCCGCCAGCCCATCCCGCATGCGCATCTCACGTTGTGTCGGCGAATCGGAATCACAACGTCATAATGCTTCCCCACAGTCGAAGGCGAGAGCAGAACGCCTGAAGCGGTCCAACCGATCACCGAACCACACTCATCTGCTTGTTATGGAGGTGATCGTGAGGCACCACGGCCGGGCGCGGCGCCTGGATAATCGGGGCATGACGAGCCGCGACTGCTGGTCGGACTGGTTGCTGCGGCGGCGCTTCGGCGGCGATCCCGAGCTCAAGAGGGCGATGCTGGAGCGGCTGGGCGCCACGCGCGATCGGGTCCTGGACGGCGCTGGTCTTCTCCAGGGCGAAACTGTGCTCGACGTCGGCTGCGGAGACGGCCTCATCGCGTTCGGCGCGCTGGACCGTGGCGCGGGGCTGGTCATCTTCAGCGACATTTCACAGGACCTGCTCGGCGAAGCCAGCCGGATCGCGGATGAGATGGGCGTTTCCCGGCGCTGCCGTTTCGTGTGCGCTTCGGCTGATGACCTGTCCCTGATTCGGGATCAATCCGCCGGCGTCGTCACGACGCGCTCGGTCCTGATTTACGTTGAGCAGAAGGCGCGCGCTTTCCGCGAGTTCCACCGTGTTCTTCGCCCGGGCGGCCGCCTGTCGATGTTCGAGCCGGTCAACCGGCTCAACCGGTTCCTGCGGGCCTACGACGCCAGTGGCGTGCAGGAGCTGGATGATCGCGTCAACGGTGTCTTCGAGGCGCTGCAGCCGCGTGATCGCGACCCGATGCTGAACTTCGATGACCGCGATCTCATGGATCTGGCCGAATCAGCCGGCTTCAACCGCGTGTCGCTGACTCTCGAAGTCGAACAACAGCCGCCGGAGCCGATGCGCTGGGACGCGTACCTGAACATGGCCTTTAACCCGAAGATCCCGGCACTGCGCGAAGCAATGGAAAAGGTGCTGACACCCAGAGAGCAGCAACGATACGAAGCCCATATGCGGCCCCTCGTCGAAGCCGGGCGCGGCAGCCGCCGAATGGCTTCCACTTATCTGCACGCCGTCAAGGACGGTCTTGGCAGCTAATGCTCCCGCAACCTCGCTCAGCGAAGGCTGATCCCCGAGATGCCAGGTTGGGGTCGGGCGGATCGTCCTCGGTCTTGACCGCCGGTTGATGCGCCCCGCATCCGCGGCAGGCCGACGCGTACGGTGGCAAGTGGACGACTTCTCGGCGTGCTCCCAATTCCCGTCACGCAGCCACCCAGGCCGACTAAACCTCCACTTACCGGAAGGCAACGTGATCCATGTACCACGTGAACGCTAACAACCTGCCGGGCAATGACGTTTCCCGCACATTCGAGGGTGGCAAGCACGGCCCATCGTCGGTGTCGTTCTTTCTCGTGCACAACCGGCCCGGCGATGGGCCTAAGCTGCATCATCACCCCTACGACGAGACTTTCGTCATCCTGGAGGGCCGCGTTTTGGTCCGGGTCGGCGACGAGAGCATCGAGGGCGGGCCCGGCGATATCGTCATCGGCCCGGCAGGCACCCCGCACGGCTTCACCAACCTCGGACCGGGCCCGGCCAGACTCGTGTGCATCCACGCGGCTCCCACGATGAAGACCGAGTGGCTGGACTGAACCGCCGACCCGTCGGGCGATGGCGCGAGGCCGATCGCAAACGCGCCCACGACCCCCTGCTGGCTGACCAGGAACGAGGTGGAGAGATGTGCGCCGGCGCGCCAGGGAGCGCAGCCGTTCGGCTGCTGTCCTCGCGGCTGCGGCCTGGGCGGCATGCTGCTGGACCTGGCGGAGGTCGGCGACCGCTTCGGCCAGCGCCGCGCCGCTGGTCAAATACTGGCGGAATTCAATGAAAGCGACAGGCTGAGCGGGGAACGCACGCCGAACCGCACGGCTGGGTCAACCTTCAGGCTGTGCGGACATGGAGGGCACTACCGGCGAGTACGCTGCACGCCGGAGCAGCGGGATGCCACCGCCGAGATGCAGGAGGGGCCGCAGTTGAAGGTGCGTCTCCCGCTTGGCCAGCTGCCGACCGTCGACCGCCAGCGTGGCTGCCACGCCACAGGCCCCCGAGTGGAGCGTGACCAGGCGGCCGTGGCGGACCGTGGCAACAAGCCCGTTCACCGCCAACTCGATGCATAGCTCGAAGCGCAAGGTCGCCACGTTGACATCGTTGACAAGCACCTCGACACGGGCGCGGTGCGTGGAGATTATGCGGTGGGTCACAAGATCCACGACCTCGGTGCTGTCAGGGGTGGCGATCGTGCGCTTGGCTGCCGCGGTTAGGTCCGCGTATTTGCGCCATCCCCCGACGATAATGTCGCCGAGGTCCAGGTCGAGCAGCCCGTGGGCAACGGTGGCGATCTGACCGCCGACCGCTTCACGCCCGGGGCGCGACAAATCCTTCAGTCCACCGCCGAGCGAGCCGAGCACGCCGTGCTCGTGGAGGGCGCTTGCCAGCGCGTCGACAGTGTTTTCTGTCTCGTTCAACAGGAAGACTGCGTTGTCCTCCGTCTCGTTGAAGAGGAAGGCAGCCGTGGTGAGTGGTTGGAACGGGATGGCCGTTGTCATCACTCCCCCTCCTTCATGATCTGGGTGTCGGAGTCCCGGTGCGGCTGCAGCCGCACGGCGAAGGTCGGCGCAATGTGGGGGTCTTCCCGGTCGAGGGTCACACTGCCGGGAGTTGAGTGCAGCTCCGCCCGGACGTGCTGGCGCACCCACTGGCGCTGGTGCCGGGCATGCCCGGAGACGGCGGTCGTCGTTCCCGCAGCCAGGACAAGGAGCGCGAGTGCGCCGATCGCGAACAGAAGCCAGGGCGGCGACGGGGACTTCTTAGTTATGAACGATGCGGAAGTAAAGGCCGTCACGTGCAGGCTCGCTATCGCGATGACCTTGCGGTCGCCGATGTCCACGGTGCCGATCACGGTGTGGTTCCCCGCCTTGGTGGCGGTGCAGGTGGCACCCGTGCAGGAGCCATCCGGCCTGATCGAAAAGCGGGTTCCGGCGGTGATGTCGCCGAGATCACGTCCGGCTACGTCCAGGCCGTGGGCCGTGTAGGTCCTGCTGCCGTGTGCGGTGATCGTCGCCGGGTCCGGCCGCAGTGTCATGCTGGCGAGCGGACCCGCCACCACACGCAGCTCCGCCGTGCCGGTGATGCGCCGGCCCGCGGCGTCCACAGCGGCGGTGACGGTATGATCCCCCGCCCTGGTGGCGGTGCAGGTGGCACCCGCGCAGGCGCCATCCGGGCTGATCGAAAAGCGGGTTTCGGCGGTAACGTCGCCGAGATCACGTCCGGCCGCGTCCAGGCCCTCGGCGGCGTAGGTCCTGCTGCCGCCAGCCTCGATCGTCGCCGGGTCCGGCCGCAGCGTCAGCCTGGCGAGGGGCCGGGGCAGCACAAGCAGCTCGGCCGTGCCGGTGACCTCGTGGCCGCCGGTGGCCGCGGCGGCACTGACGGTGTGCGGCCCGGGGCCTGCGGCGGTGCAGGTGGCACCCGCGCAGGAGCCATCCGGGCTGATCGAAAAGCTCGTGTCGGCGGTAACGTCGCCGCGCGGGTTGCCATCGGCGTCCTCGCCGCGGGCGGTATAGGTCACCATGGCGCCTGCGGTGACGGTCGCTGGGTTCGGCCGCAGTGTCATGCTGGCCAGCGGACCCGCCACGACACGCAGCTCCGCCGTGGCGGTGATCTGGCGGCCCCCCGCGTCCACAACGGCAGTGACGGTATGATCCCCCGCCCTGGTGGCGGTGCAGGTGGCACCCGCGCAGGAGCCATCCGGGCTGATCGAAAAGCTCGTGTCGGCAGTGACGTCGCCGAGATCACGTCCGGCCGCGTCCAGGCCCTCGGCGGCGTAGGTGCTGCTACCGTCGGCGGTGATCGTCGCCAGGTCCGGCCGCAGCGTCAGGCTGGCGAGGGGCCGGGGCAGCACGAGCAGCTCGGCCGTGCCGGTGACCTGGCTGCCGCCGACGTCCACGCTGCCGGTTCCCGTTCCGGAGCCGATGGCGGTGCCGATGACCGTGTGCCGCCCGGGGCCTGCGGCGGTGCAGGTGGCACCCGTGCAGGAGCCATCCGGGCTGATCGAAAAACTGGTATCGGCGGTAACGTCGCCGCGCGGGTTGCCATTGGCGTCCTCGCCGCGGGCGGTATAGGTCACCATGGCGCCTGCGACGATGGTCGCCGGGCTCGGCCGCAGGGTCAGGCTGGCGAGCGGACCGGCGACCACATGCAGCTCA